>Ga0163199_1000524_pt1 | contig 24188 bp, 6 predicted proteins | sample PL_2010_150m_FD_113537 | JGI IMG/M metagenome (GOLD analysis project Ga0163199, IMG submission 113537) | Freshwater microbial communities from Powell Lake, British Columbia, Canada to study Microbial Dark Matter (Phase II) - PL_2010_150m | ecosystem: Environmental > Aquatic > Freshwater > Lake ...
AGACGGAAGCATTGGCCGGGCTGATCTTAATACAGTCACGTCAGGCTCAGCCGTGCTGACCAAACTGGTTGTGGTTGCTTCAACCGGCATTCTGATCAATGCTTCATCCGGGGCCGATGCCGGTACCGGTGATGTATCATTGAAAGTCGATGAAACATACCTGGATACCCTGTACCCTCGATTTTCCACAAGTCGTGCCCAAAATACATTCCTTGCAGCACCTTCTGCTTCGGCGGGAGTTGCCGGCTTCAGGACAATAACGGTTAACGATGTTCCAACTCTCAATCAGAGTACCACCGGGAATGCCGGTACTGCAACAACGTTCCAAACGGCCAGAACAATAAATGGTGTGAGCTTTAATGGTTCTGCCAACATCACCGTAACGGCTGATGCCAATACATTATCCGGAACGGTGCTGAAATCAACGGTTGTTAATTCATCCTTGACATCAGTCGGAACACTAGCGACACTTAATGTTTCCGGATCGATTTATTCCGCTGGTTATTCAACACTTGCTGCATATCAAGGGATCAGTTTTGTAGGAGGAACATACACATCCACGATTTGCTCAGACGGATCCACCTTGGTAATCGCCAACGATGGCATGATCTATCTTCAATCCGTTACCGGTGGAGTGCTGTATGCAAAAGGTCAAAAGGTTTCTAGTGATACCTGGTTTGAGATGTTTGCCAATGGTACATCCAGGGCCAAAACAACAACCGCCGGATTTTCGGTAACTGGTTGCGGATACTTTTCCAATGGTATTGAAGTGACCGGTGACGTCAAAGCAACCGGTGACGGTTATTTCTTCAACTCTGTTTCCGACATGCGATTGAAAACGGATTTCGAACGCATGGCGCCAGATTACGGAATCGGAATTGTCCGAAAGACAAATCCTTACTGGTTCACCTGGGTTTATGGTAAGAAAACCGGCGAACGTGACTTCGGTTTTGGTGCCCAGGACATGGAAAAGATCCTTCCGGAGATGGTCCAGCATCGGCCAGATGGTTCGCTGGGATTGTATTATGATCATTACACGGTTATCCTCGCATCAGCCGTCCAGTACCTTGATGAAAAGGTAACCACGTTAACCAATGAATTAAAGGCCTTAAAAAATGGCTAACAATCCCTTGCAGAAATTTGGACTGATCAAGGTCAGCGACATCATGAAGGAGAAGGAGTGGATCGGAAATGAAAGCAAATCATTAACGGCCCTGGTCACCGGGAACGACAAAAACGCTCCCTATGTGGTATTGAACACATACAACCCGTTGGTTATGAGAACTGGCATCACCACCAAACCCTATTCAATCAGCGAATGGTATGAATACAACCATGCATTGACTGAAGATCCTACCCAGCTGAATGCAACCATTACCGGTGGTACCATGAGGCAATTGACAAAAGGTTCTTCTGAATCCGGCGCAGGATTGGGGATGTATGTGAATCATTTTGAGGTTATAACCAATAATTTAGCGAATGCTACAAGTGGTTCTGCCACAACTAAGTCATCCGGGGATGACACTTTTCTTGATATCTGGACCAGATTTCAGGTTACCAACGTAGTGACTGGTGGCAGGGGTGCTTATAACGTTGATAATTCAAGAGGCTATTTGCAGATTAACCTGTCCACCGTTTCTACGATGCGCGTGGTTTCTAAAGCGGAAATTCTGTTGACTTGTGTTTCCAATACCTATACCCCCTAACCGTGCTGGTGAAGTACGAAGGTGGTACGTCTTTCGTCGATTATCCTTACTATCCCTATTCTTTGGTGATTTCCGAGCCGGTTTTATTCTCGACAGGGGAGAAGACATTTACCCTTAATGCTGCCGGCATTGCCTATCTCAACGAAAAGATTGTCAGCGCTGATAAATATTTACGCATCGGAATTATTACCTACGAATATGACTACCTCCAGGAAGCTTATCTGGGCGATAACCTTCTTCAAGGTGATGATGCCACTTTCGCAACCAGCGGAAATTGGATTGTGACCTCCGGTTATGGAACCGGCTCCTTGCAGGATGAAATCACCCCTGATCAGAAAACAAGGAAAGTATTGAAAATTGTTCCGACAACTTCTGAAAGTATGCGGGTTTCAGTTTCCAATACCTTTTTTTCATCGGTTCCCACAACCGGGGTGTATTACTTCTTCCATTGCTATTACCGGTTTGGACAATTCCCAACCAATTTTGACCCGGTAGGATTCAGCGGAAGTACCTATGTTCTCCTTAATGGAAAACAACTCGGCAACTATTCAGCTGGATTAAATTCCAATCTCATCAGGGTGGATGATCCAACCGGAAAATCACCGGAATGGCAGCGTGGCCATCATAATGGCTTTCTGGATTCGCCTGGATATACCAACGATAATACGTTTTCCTTCTATATCGGAAACGGTTCAAATGCAAATTATGCAGTCAATGAATTTGCCATTGCCGACGTGAAAATGGTGAACCCGGTTTTCACCAAAACACTCGGGGGAAAATACAATACCCCAAAACTCAAGTATTATTACGATGGTTATCCGGGTGCAGTGACCACCGGGTTAGTATCAGGAGTAACCACATCACTGGCAACCCTCGGGGGAACCATCACCACTGATGGAAGAACTGCCATCACGGTCAGCGGGTTATGCTGGAATGCAACCGGTAGCCCAACAATAGCCGATTCAAAAACCACTGACGGGGGAACCTCCGTGACCACTTTTTCAAGTACTGCAACTGGTCTCAACCTGGGTCAGACCTATTACATCCGGCCTTACGTAACTACTGAAATTGGAACCTATTACGGAGTACAAACCAGCTTCACAACTCTCGGCCTTCCGACAGTCACAATGAATGGCGTTTCAAGTATCACTACCACTGATGCAATTTTTTCAGCTAACGCATCCTCCGATGGAGGACAAACTATAACAGAGTGGGGTTTTGTTTATAAAGTGGGGAGCGAACCATCTATTACGGATAATAAAACTCTTTCAAATCAAGCACCTGGTTCAATTGGTACTTTTAATTTGGGGAAAACCGGATTTACACCCGGTACAACGTATTACGTAAAATGTTATGCAACCAACGCAAGCGGAACGCGCCTAAGTTCATCCAGTGTTAATTTCACCACACTTGCCAACTTGCCAACTGTTACCACTGATACCAGTGTTCAATCCCTGACTTCAAATTCATGTTACCTTAATGGTAATGTTTCCGCTGATGGCGGAGCATCCGTTACTAACCGCGGATTTTGTTGGGGCACTTCGGCTAATCCTACTACCAGTAATAATTCAATCCAACAGGGTAGTGGCACTGGAAGTTTTTATTCGACCATAGGTAGTTTAGCCCCTTATACAACATATTACCTTCGTGGTTATGCAGTAAATTCAGCCGGTACAGCTTATTCCACTCAGATTTCTTTCACAACATTGGCTGCCGTGGCTACTTTGACCACAAATACACCAACCCTGGTATCCGGGGTTACTTATAATTGCGGTGGAAATATTACGGTCAATGGTGGTGCTGCCGTTACAACCCGTGGTTATGTTTTAGATATGACCGGAAACCCATCCATTGGCCTTTATACCAATTACGACAGCAGTGGTTCGGGTAATGGTAGTTATTCTATCCAAACTCAACCACTTCAACCAAATACAACCTATTATTGTAAGGCATTCGCAACAAATTCTGTGGGAACGGCTTATGGTCCTCAGGTTTCATTTGCCACGACTTCGGTTTCCTTACCGGCAGTTACAACCACTTCGCCAGCAACCTCAATCGGTGCGGGAAGTGCAACAGTAGCCGGTAACGTTTCAGCAGATGGTGGTGCCTCGGTTTCTGAAAAAGGAATTTGCTATAATACAACGGGTGCTCCTACTAACTACGATTCTAAGGTTACATCCGGAACTGGTACTGGCTCAATTTCTTCGGTACTCACAGGACTTGCAGATTACTTTATTAATATCCAATTCCCCCACGATCAATTTTATGTATTTCCTCATCTTTTGGTCGGAAATGCAATTGAATATAATATTGTCAACATGAAATTCCCCTTCATCCTGGATCATCTGCTTTGCCATATCATTTAGCGGAATCTTGACAGTTTTTGCACTATTGTTTCTTGATTTATAGGGGATTAATATTAATAGGTCTCCAGCGATATCGTCAAAGGTAATCCGCTTCAAATCCGAAAGCCTTAAACCGGTAAAGCAACTGAATAGAAACCAGCGAAGGACATTCTGCCTGCTGTCCGACAGAGTGCCGGCACGGTACAGTTCGATCATTTGCCGTAATTCAACATCCGATAGGAAGATTCGTTTTCCCCCAAGTTGCTTCACCGGATTCTTAGCCATGGGCGATTCTTTTAGCAGACCTTTGCGGATAGCAATCTGTATATAGGACCGGATTGTTTTGAAATTACCATGCCTGGTATTCATTTCATTCTTGAGAGTAACTTTCAAATACCTGCTATACCCTTCAAAGAATTCCTCAGTCATCTTATTCGATAGGAGGCGAGGGGAGTAAACCTTTAACTTACTCAGGATCCCGGTATGCTGTCTGATGGTACTTTCCGTCACGACACCCTTGCGTTCTTCGATTGCCCGTTCCATGAAGTCGATAAAGTCGAAAACATATTCCGGCTTTTCGTAGTCTTCCCTTAGTCTGTCGTGGGTTAGCGGAGTATTTTGTAAGGTGTACCTGACGAATAGTTCGGTGAGTTTGGCCATCTTGTTCTTCACCATCAGGTTCAGTTTTGCAGCCTCTTTGTGGCTTTTTCGGACGATTCCCTTATCCTCATCCCAATCGATGGGCGCGATCACTACACCGGTCTGAAACCGGCTTCGTTGCTTCGCAAAGTACACTAACAGAACCACTTGCTTAGTGCCATCATCCATTAAGCGCTCACGGGTATATTCAATCAAGATATTTGGCATATCTGATTTTGCGCTCGTTTTGCGTTCCCTATACCTTTTTGTCATGATTGCCCCGGAATCTTCTTCTTGTAAGCCGTTGATTTCCGGGGTGTTGAGATTTTCCATTTGTGCGGTTGTTAACCGCCCGTGATCCAGCTGGGGCTCGAACCCAGGACCCCATCCTTAAAAGGGATGTGCTCTGCCAGCTGAGCTACTGAATCAGTACCTTAAAAAAACGTGCGGCAAAGTTAATGTTTCACAATCATACTTCCAAAACAATCTCTCTGATTTCTTCCCTTTTTCCTTGTGCCTTGAGCCTTGAGCCTTGAGCCTTGTGCCTTGAGCCTTGAGCCTTATAATAGGTAAGGCCCTCTTTGGGAGAGGGCCTTACTGAAACCTAAACCTAAAACTAAACCTATGAAAATAAATCAGACAATTGGGGTTGTCTGAAAACGTATCTTGTATCCAAGCAACGTTGTATATTAAACGTACAAATCATATACCATGTTGCTTCTGCAGCGCAAAATTCTACCCGATTAACAAAAAATTAACAACTTATTACGCTTGATGAGAAATCTTAATCGATATTTCATCTTTCTTTTTATCATACCCAATTGTAAACAGATCACCCTCTTTGGTCTGTGAATCAATGATTTTCTCAGCCAAAGGATCTTCAAGATATTTCTGTATCGAGCGTTTGAGGGGCCGTGCTCCGAATTTTTGATCATATCCCTTTTCTGCCAGAAAATCTTTAGCAGCAGGCGATATTTTAAATTGCAAACCAAGCCTCTTCATACGATCGAACAAACCCTGCAGTTCAATGTCAATAATTTTATGCAGATGCTCTTTTGAAAGATTATTAAAGATGACCACATCATCGATCCTGTTCAGGAATTCCGGGGCAAAAGCCTTATTCAAAGCCTTTTGGATGACATCCTTTTGATAATCTCCCTGACCTTCTTCCTGAGGCCTGATATTGAAACCTAAACTCTGTCCGAAGTCTTTAAGCTGCCGGGTTCCGATGTTCGATGTCATGATGACAATCGTATTCTTGAAATCAACACGTCTTCCCAGGCTGTCGGTAAGTTGGCCATCATCCAGAACCTGCAGCAGAATATTAAAAATGTCGGGATGCGCTTTCTCGATTTCATCCAATAAGACAACTGAATAGGGCCGTCTCCTGACCTTTTCGGTCAACTGTCCGCCTTCCTCATAGCCTACATATCCGGGAGGGGCTCCAACCAATCTGGAAACCGAGAACTTCTCCATATATTCACTCATATCGACCCTGATGAGTGCATCAGTGGAATCGAAAAGGGTAGAGGCCAGAACTTTTGCCAGCTGAGTTTTTCCAACTCCGGTGGGTCCCAGAAAAATAAAACTTCCGATCGGTTTATTCGGATCTTTGAGGCCGGCCCGGTTCCGTTGTATGGATTTTACAATTTTATGAATAGCTTCATCCTGGCCAATTACTTTTTGCTGCAATTCCTCTTGAAGATTCATGAGCCTGGTTCCTTCTGCCTGAGCAATTCGCTGAACCGGAACTCCGGTCATCATGGCAACTACCTCTTCTACATTGGATTCATCTACAGTCTGGCGGTTATCCATTAATTGCTTTTCCCAGATATCTTTCTCACGCTCGAGTTCCACAATCAGTTGTTTTTCGCGATCCCTATGCCTGGCGGCCTTTTCAAAATCCTGATTTTTAACTGCTTCAATTTTAGTCTTCCTGGTTTCTTCAATCTCAGCTTCCAGTTTTATAATACGCTCCGGAACCGAAATGTTGGAGATATGTACCCTGGATCCTGTTTCATCAAGGGCATCAATTGCTTTATCCGGCAAGTGCCTGTCACTGATGTAGCGCTGAGTCAGATATACACAGGCTTTTAAAGCTTTGTCGGTATAGGTGACGTGATGATGGTCCTCGTATCTTCCTTTAATATTATGTAAGATCTGCAGAGTCTCCTCAGGAGAGGTGGCCTCAACCAGGACTTTCTGAAACCTTCTTTCCAGGGCACCGTCTTTTTCAATATGCTGACGGTATTCATCCAGTGTGGTAGCCCCGATGCATTGGATGTCGCCCCGGGCCAAAGCCGGCTTCAGCATATTTGCTGCATCCAGCGAACCTGTGGCGCCTCCGGCTCCGACAATGGTATGAATCTCATCGATAAACAGGATCACATTGCTGGTTTTGGCCAGTTCGTTAAGAATAGCTTTCATCCTTTCTTCAAATTGACCACGGTACTTTGTGCCGGCCACTATAGAAGCCATATCCAGCGCAACCACCCGTTTCCCGAATAGGACACGTGAAACTTTTCTTTCCACAATTCTTAAGGCCAGGCCTTCAGCAATGGCTGATTTACCTACACCCGGCTCACCGATTAATACGGGGTTATTCTTTTTCCGGCGACTTAGTATCTGTGCGATCCGTTGTATTTCGTTCTCGCGTCCGATAATTGGGTCGAGACGGCCTTCTTCAGCCGCACGGGTAATATCAATACCAAAATTGTCGAGTACCGGTGTGTCAGATGTTGGTTTTGACGACCTGGATTGCCCTTTTACCGGATCTGCAGGACCCTCTGATTCATCTTCTTCATCGTGATAATCAGCTTTTGATGAGGGTAAGCCATGCTGCAACTGCTGCTTAACAGCGTTATAATTGATACTCATATCCTCAAGGATCTGAGTGACCATGCAGGTATCATCTTTCAATATTGCCAGCAACAGGTGAACGGTACTTACTTTTTGGGGCTGAATATCACGGGCCTCAAAATAGGCCAGTTTTAGAATCCGTTCTGCCGGTTTTAACAAAGGCAGTTCCTTTTGTTTTAAGTCTTTATCAGGATTAGCGACTCTGATGCGTTGTTCGATTAACCGTTTTGCCTTTGGAAGATCAGCTCCAAGATTAACCATCACGTCAATGGCATCACTTTCACCTTCGCGAAGAATCCCTAAAAAGAAATGTTCGGGCCCGATCTGGTCATTGCCCAAACGGATTGCTTCTTCCTGGCTGAATACCAATACGTCATGAATTTGTTTCGGAAAATTTGAATCCATAAAAAATGCTTTTTTATCCGCCGTTAGCCTGCCATAATAGGTCTGTCATTCTGTCAAACACCAATTCCTCCGTTACTTTGAAATTTTGCTTAATCATTTATAAACAGGCATTTTCATTAAAAACTAAATCTACTCATTTATCCAGGTAAAGGAAAACAAATAGTGAGCCAATTATCAACAATGATAGCGTTGGAAATATATGGATATTGTATGCTCCGGAGAAGAAAAAAGTGGTATTTTTGTCCTTCTTTGATATTTTGACTTGAATACTGTATGTTGTTTATTATAAGTAATTTATGCTAACAGGCGAAAGAATTGTCCGGATCAATATCGATGAGGAGATGAAGTCTTCATATATCGATTATTCGATGTCGGTTATAGTTGCACGGGCATTGCCCGATGTCCGCGACGGTTTAAAGCCGGTTCATCGCAGGGTACTTTTCGGTATGAATGAGTTGGGGGTGAGTGCCAACCGCCCTTATAAAAAATCAGCCCGTATTGTCGGGGAAGTTTTAGGGAAATTTCATCCTCACGGCGATAGCAGTGTTTATATGGCAATGGTTCGCATGGCGCAGGACTGGTCCATGCGGTATCCATTAATCGAAGGACAGGGAAACTTTGGATCGGTCGACGGGGATAGCCCTGCCGCTATGCGGTATACAGAAGCCAGGCTCCAGAAAGTAGCCGAAGAGACGATGGCTGATCTGGAAAAAAATACGGTCGACTTTCAGCTCAATTTCGATGATACCCTTGAAGAACCTACCGTATTACCCACGCGAATACCCAACCTGTTAGTAAACGGATCTTCCGGTATAGCAGTAGGTATGGCCACCAACATGCCGCCGCATAACCTTACAGAAGCAGTTAACGCCATTATCGCTGTCATCGAAAACCCCGCGATAACCATCGAGGGACTCCTGAAATATATCAAGGCACCTGACTTTCCTACCGGTGGTATTATATATGGATATCAGGGAGTTAAAGATGCTTTCGAAACCGGTAGGGGGAGGATCGTTGTCAGAGGTAAGGCAATGATTGAAACCCTCCCAAATGGCCGCGAACGGATCATCATTACCGAAATCCCTTATATGGTTAATAAGGCTGAGATGATCATGAAGACAGCCGAATTGATCAACGATAAAAAGATAGAAGGCATATCAAATGTAAATGACGAATCGGACCGAAATGGTATGCGAATCGTCTATGATCTTAAAAAAGAGGCGATTGCAAATGTCGTTTTAAATAATCTCTATAAATATACTTCCCTTCAAACCTCGTTCTCAGTCAATAATATTGCACTTGTTCATGGCCGGCCCAGGATGCTGAATTTGCGCGATATCATCGATAATTTTATCATCCACCGCCATGAAGTTATTATTCGGCGTACACGCTTCGACCTGGATCAGGCAGAAAAGAAAGCCCATATCCTCGAAGGTTTACTGATCGCTCTCGATCACCTGGATGCCGTTATCACTTTGATTCGTAATTCGAAGAATCCTGATGAAGCAAAAATCGGGCTCATGGAAAGCTTTGGATTATCCGAATTACAGGCAAAAGCCATTCTTGAACTTCGCCTCCAAAGATTAACGGGGCTCGAAAGGGATAAGATCCGCCAGGAATACGATGAACTGATGACCTTGATAGCCTACCTTAAGAAAGTGCTTGAAGATCAAAGCCTTCAGATGGAGATTATCAAGAAAGAACTGATCGAGGTCAGAGAAAAGTATGGCGATGAGAGACGGACGGAAATCGTTTATGCGTCTGAAGATTTTAATCCTGAAGATTTTTATGCCGATGAGGATATGGTGCTGACTATCAGTCACATGGGATATATTAAACGTACTCCGCTTACCGAATTCAGAACACAAACGCGGGGTGGGGTGGGTGCCAAAGGAAGCAATACGCGCGATGAGGATTTCATTGTACATCTTTACATCGCTTCGATGCATAATACTATTGTATTCTTTACGGAATCCGGCAGGTGTTTCTGGCTTAAAGTTTACGAAATTCCTGAAGGAACCAGAACATCGAAAGGCAGAGCCATACAGAATCTGCTTAATATCGAACAGGAAGATAAGGTGAAAGCGTACCTGAGGGTGAGTGACCTTACCGACCAGGAGTATATTAACAATAATTATATTATACTCTGTACCAAAAAAGGGGTTATCAAAAAAACCTTGCTTGAAGCTTATTCCAGACCCCGGCAAAACGGAGTTAACGCTATTACCGTTAAGGATGGCGACCAACTGCTGGAAGCCCGCATGACGAACGGCAACCACGAAATCCTGATGGCCATAAAATCAGGTAAAGCAATCCGGTTCCATGAAAGTACCGTAAGGCCGGTTGGCCGTACCGCATCGGGTGTGAGGGGAATACGCCTTGCCGGTGAAAATGACGAGGTTGTTGGTATGATTTGCGTGGAAAAGGAAGAACAGGATATTCTGGTAGTTTCCGAGAATGGCTACGGCAAGCGTTCAAGCATTCAGGATTACAGAATAACCAATCGGGGTGGAAAAGGGGTCAAGACTATCAACGTAACTGAGAAAACCGGCAGCCTGATTGCCTTACTTGCAGTGACTGACGATGATGATCTGATGATCATTAACAGATCCGGAATAACTATCAGGATGGAAGTTGCCCAATTACGGATTATGGGCCGGGCAACCCAGGGGGTCCGTTTGATTAATCTGAAGGATAATGATACGATCGCCTCGGTTGCAAAAGTTGAAAGCGATGGAGAAGATGGAAACGAAGATAACGAAACGGATTTAGATTCAGATACAGAATTGGATGAAAACAAGGTAATTGACCAAACCGAGGTAGAATAGGTATTTTTATTTGGCAATCGTGGTATTAAAATTGATATTGTGCTATTAAGACAGCTGGATTTATAATAATTTTGAAAAAAATCTGAAAATTTGTTCTGACATGAAAAAAGTTATTTTCCTTCTTGCATGCATTGTTGGAGTGGGCGCTGCATTCGGACAGAGCAACAAAGTGGTTACCGCCTATAACCTGATGAAACCCGAATACATGGAACTCGACAAAGCTAAGCAGGCAATCGACGAAGCCTCAGTCCATCCGAAAACCAGCATGGGAGCTAAGACATGGTATTACCGTGGTTTGGTTTACTACAAAATCTATCAGTCGAAAGATGAGAAATACAAAAACCTGGATCCGGACCCTTTGAAACAGGCCTATCTGTCTTTCGTCAAGGCAAAAGAATTGGATGTCAACAACAGGTATGAAGTTGAATTGCTTTTCCAGCTTACGCGTTGTTCAGCTGATTATTTTAACAGGGGCGGCGCTGAGTATGAACAGAAAAAATTTGACCAGGCGGTCGAATCCTTTGAAACGGTTATAGCAATCGGTAAATTACCTTATATCAATCAATTAGATACGGTGGTGTTCTTCAACGCAGCACTGGCAGCACAAGAGGCTGGAGCAAAAGACACCGATAAAGAATCAGCAAATAAATTTAACAACAAAGCAATTGATTATTATACTAAGTCGATTGAGCTGAATTATGGCGGCGCGGAAGTGTTTCATTATATCGCCGAAATTTACTTACTGAGAGGTGATTCAGCAACAGCATTGAAAACGTATGAAGCAGGGATTAAAAAATTTCCGGATACTGCTGCAAATCTTTACATTGCGATGATTAACTTCTATCTGGGAAGGAAAGAAGTTAAAAGTGCCTTCGGATTTGTTGAAAAAGCTCTCGAAAAAGACTCGTCAAACGCCAGTTTATGGCAAGTATACGGCAGGGCCTTAGAAGATAAAGACAAACAGAAAGCTATCGACGCTTATAAAAAGATGATTGAGCTCGATCCTAAAAACTTCAACGGTTATTATAATGTAGGAACGGTTTATTTTAATATGGGAGTTGAAGCCAACGATAAGGCCAATGCAATTCCGTTAAGCGATGAAGCCGGATACAAGGCTGCATTAATTGTTGCCGATAATTACTTCAAGGAAGCTTTACCATTTTTTGAACAAGCTTATGAAGTCAATAAGGAAGATGCTGAATTGCTTTCCGGACTTAAGCAGCTTTACTATCGGTTTAAAATGAATGATAAACTGCAGGAAGTGCAGAAAAGAATTGACGCTTTAAAATAATTACCAGGGAAGGGACAGCAGCTGCTGTCCCTTCCCTGGTAATTATTTTAAAGCGTCAATTCTTTTCTGCACTTCCTGCAGTTTATCATTCATTTTAAACCGATAGTAAAGCTGCTTAAGTCCGGAAAGCAATTCAGCATCTTCCTTATTGACTTCATAAGCTTGTTCAAAAAATGGTAAAGCTTCCTTGAAGTAATTATCGGCAACAATTAATGCAGCCTTGTATCCGGCTTCATCGCTTAACGGAATTGCATTGGCCTTATCGTTGGCTTCAACTCCCATATTAAAATAAACCGTTCCTACATTATAATAACCGTTGAAGTTTTTAGGATCGAGCTCAATCATCTTTTTATAAGCGTCGATAGCTTTCTGTTTGTCTTTATCTTCTAAGGCCCTGCCGTATACTTGCCATAAACTGGCGTTTGACGAGTCTTTTTCGAGAGCTTTTTCAACAAATCCGAAGGCACTTTTAACTTCTTTCCTTCCCAGATAGAAGTTAATCATCGCAATGTAAAGATTTGCAGCAGTATCCGGAAATTTTTTAATCCCTGCTTCATACGTTTTCAATGCTGTTGCTGAATCACCTCTCAGTAAGTAAATTTCGGCGATATAATGAAACACTTCCGCGCCGCCATAATTCAGCTCAATCGACTTAGTATAATAATCAATTGCTTTGTTGTTAAATTTATTTGCTGATTCTTTATCGGTGTCTTTTGCTCCAGCCTCTTGTGCTGCCAGTGCTGCGTTGAAGAACACCACCGTATCTAATTGATTGATATAAGGTAATTTACCGATTGCTATAACCGTTTCAAAGGATTCGACCGCCTGGTCAAATTTTTTCTGTTCATACTCAGCGCCGCCCCTGTTAAAATAATCAGCTGAACAACGCGTAAGCTGGAAAAGCAATTCAACTTCATACCTGTTGTTGACATCCAATTCTTTTGCCTTGACGAAAGACAGATAGGCCTGTTTCAAAGGGTCCGGATCCAGGTTTTTGTATTTCTCATCTTTCGACTGATAGATTTTGTAGTAAACCAAACCACGGTAATACCATGTCTTAGCTCCCATGCTGGTTTTCGGATGGACTGAGGCTTCGTCGATTGCCTGCTTAGCTTTGTCGAGTTCCATGTATTCGGGTTTCATCAGGTTATAGGCGGTAACCACTTTGTTGCTCTGTCCGAATGCAGCGCCCACTCCAACAATGCATGCAAGAAGGAAAATAACTTTTTTCATGTCAGAACAAATTTTCAGATTTTTTTCAAAATTATTATAAATCCAGCTGTCTTAATAGCACAATATCAATTTTAATACCACGATTGCCAAATAAAAATACCTATTCTACCTCGGTTTGGTCAATTACCTTGTTTTCATCCAATTCTGTATCTGAATCTAAATCCGTTTCGTTATCTTCGTTTCCATCTTCTCCATCGCTTTCAACTTTTGCAACCGAGGCGATCGTATCATTATCCTTCAGATTAATCAAACGGACCCCCTGGGTTGCCCGGCCCATAATCCGTAATTGGGCAACTTCCATCCTGATAGTTATTCCGGATCTGTTAATGATCATCAGATCATCATCGTCAGTCACTGCAAGTAAGGCAATCAGGCTGCCGGTTTTCTCAGTTACGTTGATAGTCTTGACCCCTTTTCCACCCCGATTGGTTATTCTGTAATCCTGAATGCTTGAACGCTTGCCGTAGCCATTCTCGGAAACTACCAGAATATCCTGTTCTTCCTTTTCCACGCAAATCATACCAACAACCTCGTCATTTTCACCGGCAAGGCGTATTCCCCTCACACCCGATGCGGTACGGCCAACCGGCCTTACGGTACTTTCATGGAACCGGATTGCTTTACCTGATTTTATGGCCATCAGGATTTCGTGGTTGCCGTTCGTCATGCGGGCTTCCAGCAGTTGGTCGCCATCCTTAACGGTAATAGCGTTAACTCCGTTTTGCCGGGGTCTGGAATAAGCTTCAAGCAAGGTTTTTTTGATAACCCCTTTTTTGGTACAGAGTATAATATAATTATTGTTAATATACTCCTGGTCGGTAAGGTCACTCACCCTCAGGTACGCTTTCACCTTATCTTCCTGTTCGATATTAAGCAGATTCTGTATGGCTCTGCCTTTCGATGTTCTGGTTCCTTCAGGAATTTCGTAAACTTTAAGCCAGAAACACCTGCCGGATTCCGTAAAGAATACAATAGTATTATGCATCGAAGCGATGTAAAGATGTACAATGAAATCCTCATCGCGCGTATTGCTTCCTTTGGCACCCACCCCACCCCGCGTTTGTGTTCTGAATTCGGTAAGCGGAGTACGTTTAATATATCCCATGTGACTGATAGTCAGCACCATATCCTCATCGGCATAAAAATCTTCAGGATTAAAATCTTCAGACGCATAAACGATTTCCGTCCGTCTCTCATCGCCATACTTTTCTCTGACCTCGATCAGTTCTTTCTTGATAATCTCCATCTGAAGGCTTTGATCTTCAAGCACTTTCTTAAGGTAGGCTATCAAGGTCATCAGTTCATCGTATTCCTGGCGGATCTTATCCCTTTCGAGCCCCGTTAATCTTTGGAGGCGAAGTTCAAGAATGGCTTTTGCCTGTAATTCGGATAATCCAAAGCTTTCCATGAGCCCGATTTTTGCTTCATCAGGATTCTTCGAATTACGAATCAAAGTGATAACGGCATCCAGGTGATCGAGAGCGATCAGTAAACCTTCGAGGATATGGGCTTTCTTTTCTGCCTGATCCAGGTCGAAGCGTGTACGCCGAATAATAACTTCATGGCGGTGGATGATAAAATTATCGATGATATCGCGCAAATTCAGCATCCTGGGCCGGCCATGAACAAGTGCAATATTATTGACTGAGAACGAGGTTTGAAGGGAAGTATATTTATAGAGATTATTTAAAACGACATTTGCAATCGCCTCTTTTTTAAGATCATAGACGATTCGCATACCATTTCGGTCCGATTCGTCATTTACATTTGATATGCCTTCTATCTTTTTATCGTTGATCAATTCGGCTGTCTTCATGATCATCTCAGCCTTATTAACCATATAAGGGATTTCGGTAATGATGATCCGTTCGCGGCCATTTGGGAGGGTTTCAATCATTGCCTTACCTCTGACAACGATCCTCCCCCTACCGGTTTCGAAAGCATCTTTAACTCCCTGATATCCATATATAATACCACCGGTAGGAAAGTCAGGTGCCTTGATATATTTCAGGAGTCCCTCGATGGTTATCGCGGGGTTTTCGATGACAGCGATAATGGCGTTAACTGCTTCTGTAAGGTTATGCGGCGGCATGTTGGTGGCCATACCTACTGCTATACCGGAAGATCCGTTTACTAACAGGTTGGGTATTCGCGTGGGTAATACGGTAGGTTCTTCAAGGGTATCATCGAAATTGAGCTGAAAGTCGACCGTATTTTTTTCCAGATCAGCCATCGTCTCTTCGGCTACTTTCTGGAGCCTGGCTTCTGTATACCGCATAGCGGCAGGGCTATCCCCGTCGACCGATCCAAAGTTTCCCTGTCCTTCGATTAATGGATACCGCATGGACCAGTCCTGCGCCATGCGAACCATTGCCATATAAACACTGCTATCGCCGTGAGGATGAAATTTCCCTAAAACTTCCCCGACAATACGGGCTGATTTTTTATAAGGGCGGTTGGCACTCACCCCCAACTCATTCATACCGAAAAGTACCCTGCGATGAACCGGCTTTAAACCGTCGCGGACATCGGGCAATGCCCGTGCAACTATAACCGACATCGAATAATCGATATATGAAGACTTCATCTCCTCATCGATATTGATCCGGACAATTCTTTCGCCTGTTAGCATAAATTACTTATAATAAACAACATACAGTATTCAAGTCAAAATATCAAAGAAGGACAAAAATACCACTTTTTTCTTCTCCGGAGCATACAATATCCATATATTTCCAACGCTATCATTGTTGATAATTGGCTCACTATTTGTTTTCCTTTACCTGGATAAATGAGTAGATTTAGTTTTTAATGAAAATGCCTGTTTATAAATGATTAAGCAAAATTTCAAAGTAACGGAGGAATTGGTGTTTGACAGAATGACAGACCTATTATGGCAGGCTAACGGCGGATAAAAAAGCATTTTTTATGGATTCAAATTTTCCGAAACAAATTCATGACGTATTGGTATTCAGCCAGGAAGAAGCAATCCGTTTGGGCAATGACCAGATCGGGCCCGAACATTTCTTTTTAGGGATTCTTCGCGAAGGTGAAAGTGATGCCATTGACGTGATGGTTAATCTTGGAGCTGATCTTCCAAAGGCAAAACGGTTAATCGAACAACGCATCAGAGTCGCTAATCCTGATAAAGACTTAAAACAAAAGGAACTGCCTTTGTTAAAACCGGCAGAACGGATTCTAAAACTGGCCTATTTTGAGGCCCGTGATATTCAGCCCCAAAAAGTAAGTACCGTTCACCTGTTGCTGGCAATATTGAAAGATGATACCTGCATGGTCACTCAGATCCTTGAGGATATGAGTATCAATTATAACGCTGTTAAGCAGCAGTTGCAGCATGGCTTACCCTCATCAAAAGCTGATTATCACGATGAAGAAGATGAATCAGAGGGTCCTGCAGATCCGGTAAAAGGGCAATCCAGGTCGTCAAAACCAACATCTGACACACCGGTACTCGACAATTTTGGTATTGATATTACCCGTGCGGCTGAAGAAGGCCGTCTCGACCCAATTATCGGACGCGAGAACGAAATACAACGGATCGCACAGATACTAAGTCGCCGGAAAAAGAATAACCCCGTATTAATCGGTGAGCCGGGTGTAGGTAAATCAGCCATTGCTGAAGGCCTGGCCTTAAGAATTGTGGAAAGAAAAGTTTCACGTGTCCTATTCGGGAAACGGGTGGTTGCGCTGGATATGGCTTCTATAGTGGCCGGCACAAAGTACCGTGGTCAATTTGAAGAAAGGATGAAAGCTATTCTTAACGAACTGGCCAAAACCAGCAATGTGATCCTGTTTATCGATGAGATTCATACCATTGTCGGAGCCGGAGGCGCCACAGGTTCGCTGGATGCAGCAAATATGCTGAAGCCGGCTTTGGCCCGGGGCGACATCCAATGCATCGGGGCTACCACACTGGATGAATACCGTCAGCATATTGAAAAAGACGGTGCCCTGGAAAGAAGGTTTCAGAAAGTCCTGGTTGAGGCCACCTCTCCTGAGGAGACTCTGCAGATCTTACATAATATTAAAGGAAGATACGAGGACCATCATCACGTCACCTATACCGACAAAGCTTTAAAAGCCTGTGTATATCTGACTCAGCGCTACATCAGTGACAGGCACTTGCCGGATAAAGCAATTGATGCCCTTGATGAAACAGGATCCAGGGTACATATCTCCAACATTTCGGTTCCGGAGCGTATTATAAAACTGGAAGCTGAGATTGAAGAAACCAGGAAGACTAAAATTGAAGCAGTTAAAAATCAGGATTTTGAAAAGGCCGCCAGGCATAGGGATCGCGAAAAACAACTGATTGTGGAACTCGAGCGTGAGAAAGATATCTGGGAAAAGCAATTAATGGATAACCGCCAGACTGTAGATGAATCCAATGTAGAAGAGGTAGTTGCCATGATGACCGGAGTTCCGGTTCAGCGAATTGCTCAGGCAGAAGGAACCAGGCTCATGAATCTTCAAGAGGAATTGCAGCAAAAAGTAATTGGCCAGGATGAAGCTATTCATAAAATTGTAAAATCCATACAACGGAACCGGGCCGGCCTCAAAGATCCGAATAAACCGATCGGAAGTTTTATTTTTCTGGGACCCACCGGAGTTGGAAAAACTCAGCTGGCAAAAGTTCTGGCCTCTACCCTTTTCGATTCCACTGATGCACTCATCAGGGTCGATATGAGTGAATATATGGAGAAGTTCTCGGTTTCCAGATTGGTTGGAGCCCCTCCCGGATATGTAGGCTATGAGGAAGGCGGACAGTTGACCGAAAAGGTCAGGAGACGGCCCTATTCAGTTGTCTTATTGGATGAAATCGAGAAAGCGCATCCCGACATTTTTAATATTCTGCTGCAGGTTCTGGATGATGGCCAACTTACCGACAGCCTGGGAAGACGTGTTGATTTCAAGAATACGATTGTCATCATGACATCGAACATCGGAACCCGGCAGCTTAAAGACTTCGGACAGAGTTTAGGTTTCAATATCAGGCCTCAGGAAGAAGGTCAGGGAGATTATCAAAAGGATGTCATCCAAAAGGCTTTGAATAAGGCTTTTGCCCCGGAATTCCTGAACAGGATCGATGATGTGGTCATCTTTAATAATCTTTCAAAAGAGCATCTGCATAAAATTATTGACATTGAACTGCAGGGTTTGTTCGATCGTATGAAGAGGCTTGGTTTGCAATTTAAAATATCGCCTGCTGCTAAAGATTTTCTGGCAGAAAAGGGATATGATCAAAAATTCGGAGCACGGCCCCTCAAACGCTCGATACAGAAATATCTTGAAGATCCTTTGGCTGAGAAAATCATTGATTCACAGACCAAAGAGGGTGATCTGTTTACAATTGGGTATGATAAAAAGAAAGATGAAATATCGATTAAGATTTCTCATCAAGCGTAATAAGTTGTTAATTTTTTGTTAATCGGGTAGAATTTTGCGCTGCAGAAGCAACATGGTATATGATTTGTACGTTTAATATACAACGTTGCTTGGATACAAGATACGTTTTCAGACAACCCCAATTGTCTGATTTATTTTCATAGGTTTAGTTTTAGGTTTAGGTTTCAGTAAGGCCCTCTCCCAAAGAGGGCCTTACCTATTATAAGGCTCAAGGCTCAAGGCACAAGGCTCAAGGCTCAAGGCTCAAGGCACAAGGAAAAAGGGAAGAAATCAGAGAGATTGTTTTGGAAGTATGATTGTGAAACATTAACTTTGCCGCACGTTTTTTTAAGGTACTGATTCAGTAGCTCAGCTGGCAGAGCACATCCCTTTTAAGGATGGGGTCCTGGGTTCGAGCCCCAGCTGGATCACGGGCGGTTAACAACCGCACAAATGGAAAATCTCAACACCCCGGAAATCAACGGCTTACAAGAAGAAGATTCCGGGGCAATCATGACAAAAAGGTATAGGGAACGCAAAACGAGCGCAAAATCAGATATGCCAAATATCTTGATTGAATATACCCGTGAGCGCTTAATGGATGATGGCACTAAGCAAGTGGTTCTGTTAGTGTACTTTGCGAAGCAACGAAGCCGGTTTCAGACCGGTGTAGTGATCGCGCCCATCGATTGGGATGAGGATAAGGGAATCGTCCGAAAAAGCCACAAAGAGGCTGCAAAACTGAACCTGATGGTGAAGAACAAGATGGCCAAACTCACCGAACTATTCGTCAGGTACACCTTACAAAATACTCCGCTAACCCACGACAGACTAAGGGAAGACTACGAAAAGCCGGAATATGTTTTCGACTTTATCGACTTCATGGAACGGGCAATCGAAGAACGCAAGGGTGTCGTGACGGAAAGTACCATCAGACAGCATACCGGGATCCTGAGTAAGTTAAAGGTTTACTCCCCTCGCCTCCTATCGAATAAGATGACTGAGGAATTCTTTGAAGGGTATAGCAGGTATTTGAAAGTTACTCTCAAGAATGAAATGAATACCAGGCATGGTAATTTCAAAACAATCCGGTCCTATATACAGATTGCTATCCGCAAAGGTCTGCTAAAAGAATCGCCCATGGCTAAGAATCCGGTGAAGCAACTTGGGGGAAAACGAATCTTCCTATCGGATGTTGAATTACGGCAAATGATCGAACTGTACCGTGCCGGCACTCTGTCGGACAGCAGGCAGAATGTCCTTCGCTGGTTTCTATTCAGTTGCTTTACCGGTTTAAGGCTTTCGGATTTGAAGCGGATTACCTTTGACGATATCGCTGGAGACCTATTAATATTAATCCCCTATAAATCAAGAAACAATAGTGCAAAAACTGTCAAGATTCCGCTAAATGATATGGCAAAGCAGATGATCCAGGATGAAGGGGAATTTCATGTTGACAATATTATATTCAATTGCATTTCCGACCAAAAGATGAGGAAATACATAAAATTGATCGTGGGGGAATTGGATATTAATAAAGTAATCTGCAAGTCCTGTGAGTACCGAAGAAATTGAGCCAGTACCAGTTCCGGATGTAACCTTAGAATCGTAGTTAGTAGGAGCACCCGTTGTATTATAGCAAATTCCTTTTTCAGAAACCGAGGCACCACCATCTGCTGAAACGTTACCGGCTACTGTTGCACTTCCCGCACCGATTGAGGTTGCTGGCGAAGTGGTTGTAACTGCCGGTAAGGAAACCGAAGTCGTGGCAAATGAAACCTGAGGACCATAAGCCGTTCCCACAGAATTTGTTGCGAATGCCTTACAATAATAGGTTGTATTTGGTTGAAGTGGTTGAGTTTGGATAGAATAACTACCATTACCCGAACCACTGCTGTCGTAATTGGTATAAAGGCCAATGGATGGGTTTCCGGTCATATCTAAAACATAACCACGGGTTGTAACGGCAGCACCACCATTGACCGTAATATTTCCACCGCAATTATAAGTAACCCCGGATACCAGGGTTGGTGTATTTGTGGTCAAAGTAGCCACGGCAGCCAATGTTGTGAAAGAAATCTGAGTGGAATAAGCTGTACCGGCTGAATTTACTGCATAACCACGAAGGTAATATGTTGTATAAGGGGCTAAACTACCTATGGTCGAATAAAAACTTCCAGTGCCACTACCCTGTTGGATTGAATTATTACTGGTAGTAGGATTAGCCGAAGTGCCCCAACAAAATCCGCGGTTAGTAACGGATGCTCCGCCATCAGCGGAAACATTACCATTAAGGTAACATGAATTTGAAGTCAGGGATTGAACACTGGTATCAGTGGTAACAGTTGGCAAGTTGGCAAGTGTGGTGAAATTAACACTGGATGAACTTAGGCGCGTTCCGCTTGCGTTGGTTGCATAACATTTTACGTAATACGTTGTACCGGGTGTAAATCCGGTTTTCCCCAAATTAAAAGTACCAATTGAACCAGGTGCTTGATTTGAAAGAGTTTTATTATCCGTAATAGATGGTTCGCTCCCCACTTTATAAACAAAACCCCACTCTGTTATAGTTTGTCCTCCATCGGAGGATGCGTTAGCTGAAAAAATTGCATCAGTGGTAGTGATACTTGAAACGCCATTCATTGTGACTGTCGGAAGGCCGAGAGTTGTGAAGCTGGTTTGTACTCCGTAATAGGTTCCAATTTCAGTAGTTACGTAAGGCCGGATGTAATAGGTCTGACCCAGGTTGAGACCAGTTGCAGTACTTGAAAAAGTGGTCACGGAGGTTCCCCCGTCAGTGGTTTTTGAATCGGCTATTGTTGGGCTACCGGTTGCATTCCAGCATAACCCGCTGACCGTGATGGCAGTTCTTCCATCAGTGGTGATGGTTCCCCCGAGGGTTGCCAGTGATGTGGTTACTCCTGATACTAACCCGGTGGTCACTGCACCCGGATAACCATCGTAATAATACTTGAGTTTTGGGGTATTGTATTTTCCCCCGAGTGTTTTGGTGAAAACCGGGTTCACCATTTTCACGTCGGCAATGGCAAATTCATTGACTGCATAATTTGCATTTGAACCGTTTCCGATATAGAAGGAAAACGTATTATCGTTGGTATATCCAGGCGAATCCAGAAAGCCATTATGATGGCCACGCTGCCATTCCGGTGATTTTCCGGTTGGATCATCCACCCTGATGAGATTGGAATTTAATCCAGCTGAATAGTTGCCGAGTTGTTTTCCATTAAGGAGAACATAGGTACTTCCGCTGAATCCTACCGGGTCAAAATTGGTTGGGAATTGTCCAAACCGGTAATAGCAATGGAAGAAGTAATACACCCCGGTTGTGGGAACCGATGAAAAAAAGGTATTGGAAACTGAAACCCGCATACTTTCAGAAGTTGTCGGAACAATTTTCAATACTTTCCTTGTTTTCTGATCAGGGGTGATTTCATCCTGCAAGGAGCCGGTTCCATAACCGGAGGTCACAATCCAATTTCCGCTGGTTGCGAAAGTGGCATCATCACCTTGAAGAAGGTTATCGCCCAGATAAGCTTCCTGGAGGTAGTCATATTCGTAGGTAATAATTCCGATGCGTAAATATTTATCAGCGCTGACAATCTTTTCGTTGAGATAGGCAATGCCGGCAGCATTAAGGGTAAATGTCTTCTCCCCTGTCGAGAATAAAACCGGCTCGGAAATCACCAAAGAATAGGGATAGTAAGGATAATCGACGAAAGACGTACCACCTTCGTACTTCACCAGCACGGTTAGGGGGTATAGGTATTGGAAACACAAGTCAACAGAATTTCCGCTTTAGAAACCACGCGCATCGTAGAAACGGTGGACAGGTTAATCTGCAAATAGCCTCTTGAATTATCAACGTTATAAGCACCCCTGCCACCAGTCACTACGTTGGTAACCTGAAATCTGGTCCAGATATCAAGAAAAGTGTCATCCCCGGATGACTTAGTTGTGGCAGAACCACTTGTAGCATTCGCTAAATTATTGGTTATAACCTCAAAATGATTCACATACATCCCCAATCCTGCGCCGGATTCAGAAGAACCTTTTGTCAATTGCCTCATGGTACCACCGGTAATGGTTGCATTCAGCTGGGTAGGATCTTCAGTCAATGCATGGTTGTATTCATACCATTCGCTGATTGAATAGGGTTTGGTGGTGATGCCAGTTCTCATAACCAACGGGTTGTATGTGTTCAATACCACATAGGGAGCGTTTTTGTCGTTCCCGGTGACCAGGGCCGTTAATGATTTGCTTTCATTTCCGATCCACTCCTTCTCCTTCATGATGTCGCTGACCTTGATCAGTCCAAATTTCTGCAAGGGATTGTTAGCCATTTTTTAAGGCCTTTAATTCATTGGTTAACGTGGTTACCTTTTCATCAAGGTACTGGACGGCTGATGCGAGGATAACCGTGTAATGATCATAATACAATCCCAGCGAACCATCTGGCCGATGCTGGACCATCTCCGGAAGGATCTTTTCCATGTCCTGGGCACCAAAACCGAAGTCACGTTCGCCGGTTTTCTTACCATAAACCCAGGTGAACCAGTAAGGATTTGTCTTTCGGACAATTCCGATTCCGTAATCTGGCGCCATGCGTTCGAAATCCGTTTTCAATCGCATGTCGGAAACAGAGTTGAAGAAATAACCGTCACCGGTTGCTTTGACGTCACCGGTCACTTCAATACCATTGGAAAAGTATCCGCAACCAGTTACCGAAAATCCGGCGGTTGTTGTTTTGGCCCTGGATGTACCATTGGCAAACATCTCAAACCAGGTATCACTAGAAACCTTTTGACCTTTTGCATACAGCACTCCACCGGTAACGGATTGAAGATAGATCATGCCATCGTTGGCGATTACCAAGGTGGATCCGTCTGAGCAAATCGTGGATGTGTATGTTCCTCCTACAAAACTGATCCCTTGATATGCAGCAAGTGTTGAATAACCAGCGGAATAAATCGATCCGGAAACATTAAGTGTCGCTAGTGTTCCGACTGATGTCAAGGATGAATTAACAACCGTTGATTTCAGCACCGTTCCGGATAATGTATTGGCATCAGCCGTTACGGTGATGTTGGCAGAACCATTAAAGCTCACACCATTTATTGTTCTGGCCGTTTGGAACGTTGTTGCAGTACCGGCATTCCCGGTGGTACTCTGATTGAGAGTTGGAACATCGTTAACCGTTATTGTCCTGAAGCCGGCAACTCCCGCCGAAGCAGAAGGTGCTGCAAGGAATGTATTTTGGGCACGACTTGTGGAAAATCGAGGGTACAGGGTATCCAGGTATGTTTCATCGACTTTCAATGATACATCACCGGTACCGGCATCGGCCCCGGATGAAGCATTGATCAGAATGCCGGTTGAAGCAACCACAACCAGTTTGGTCAGCACGGCTGAGCCTGACGTGACTGTATTAAGATCAGCCCGGCCAATGCTTCCGTCT
>Ga0163199_1000525_pt1 | contig 24179 bp, 18 predicted proteins | sample PL_2010_150m_FD_113537 | JGI IMG/M metagenome (GOLD analysis project Ga0163199, IMG submission 113537) | Freshwater microbial communities from Powell Lake, British Columbia, Canada to study Microbial Dark Matter (Phase II) - PL_2010_150m | ecosystem: Environmental > Aquatic > Freshwater > Lake ...
GCCCATCAAAAGGGTTATTTTCAAACGCTATGGCTCCAACAATAATCCCACCCTGCCGGGTGTAGGCAAAACTACTTTTATTTCCAAATTCGTACTTTTTGTGCTCCTTGCCCTTGGCAATGCAATGAACATCAGGTTCATGAATACTGTACACCTTGTTGCTGTCGTTCCTTTGCTGGGTCAGTATCTGGTACATCCGATCCAAAATCTCATCATGGGCTTCGGTAACCGGTACTAATTTGTCCACCAGGTCGTTATAAATTTTAACCGTGATATTGTAATACCGCTTCTCCAGTTTAACCTTCTTTTTGTGCTGCCGGGGATGATGGCTAAATCGCAAGGAAGCCAGCAATTTTTTAATCTCTCACGGATAGGTGCGTTTCAGTTGAAGTCCTTCTTTTTTTGCGATCCGAAAGCAATATCCAATCACCTTTTCGTAGAGTTTACGGTCTGTCGGAAACGTGATATTCTTCTCCTGAACTGTAGTGTCAATGCGTACTTCCTTCACTTCCTGTTTTAGCTCTTCTTGCGAAAACAGATGAATACTCTCCTGAAAGATCCGCTTCATCCCTTCCTCTCCGATCCGTTTGCGAAAATGAACAAAATCGCTGGGGTCAAACGGGAACCGATACTGGAAATAAATCTCTCCACAGAAGTGCTGCCAGTATGGATTCTCTATCCATCTTTCCATTACTGTCTCATCAGCCATGTTATAGATCTGTTTCAGCAACAACAGACCGACTATGGTCCTGACCGGAACAGCGGGTCGGCCTACTTCAGAGTAGAAAGGAGCCAGATCCTTTTCCAGCTGATCCCAGTCAATTTTTCGGGCTAGCTGGCAAACCTCATGCTCAGGATGAATAAAGTTCACCAGAACGGTTCTATACATCTCGAGCTGGGGTTGCTTGTTTAATTTCTTTATCACTTTTTGCAGGTTTTGAACCCAATTTACTCATTTTCTGCAAAATAAAAACAAATTAATTGACATAAGTTATTAACAATCAATGTGTTAAAATTGTTAAGGATCAACTAATTAGTATGAAACGGTAATATTGCATACAACCGACTCCACCACCAGTGCAATAAACATCGAAGAAGTATTCGATCAAATCATTAGTGTGCTGATAATAAAAAGATTGTCTCGAGTCTCCGTTCGCAAAAATCAACTTGATAAACGTTCTTTCGCCCAAAGGGGATACAAATAGATTGAATCTGTTTCCTTACAGGTCTTCATGACATCGACAAACTCTTCCCGCGGGCTTGAACAAACATGTTCAATCTTTTTGATTTGCCAGGAGCCAACCAAACCTGTTTCCGGTGGACAAGGCTTATTACATCCAATTACGAGTATTATGATTATCCCAACCAATACTGTCTGTTTCATAATTATGGTCTTATGGTTTTCAATTCTTAAGTTATAACTTATTTCTTAAGGAACCAAATGCCAATAGAATTATTGAATACAATGAAAGCCATCGTACTAAATATTGAAAACAGTGCAGCCGAGACTGAGAATAGGTTCTTACATAAAACATTTGATTTTTACTACTCTACACTACATAAAAACTTTTTTTAGATAGCTTTGTAAAACTATGGAGACTTTCCGGGATCAATTACATACCCAGTTTCAATTGCCGCTGCAAAACCCGGTTCTCATTTTTGCGTTGATCCTGTTAATCATTTTGTTGGCACCAATTTTATTTCGCCGGTTTAAAATTCCCGGGATCATTGGCCTGATCATCGCGGGGGTGATTGTTGGTCCTCACGGTGTGAATCTGCTCGCAAAAAATTCGGCCATCGACCTGTTTTCCACCATCGGACTATTATATATCATGTTTATAGCCGGTCTGGAACTGGAAATCAGTGAATTTCGCCGTACCCGTTATCACAGTATGGGATTTGGTTTTCTGACCTTCGCATTGCCTCTGATTCTTGGCTTTCCTGCATGCTATTATATCCTTGGTTATGATTTTACCGCAAGCCTGCTTACGGCCAGTATTTTTTCCACTCAAACCATGGTGGCATATCCAATTGTCACCAAATTCGGAATTTCCCGAAATCAAGCCGTTGCCATAACCGTTGGCGGTACTATTATTACCGATACTGCAGTTCTGCTGTTACTTGCCATTATTACCGGTACTCATGCAGGTAATCTGCCGGGCGGTTTCTGGATCCGGATCATTGTCGGGATGATTTTGCTCCTTTTCTTGATGTTTATAGTGGTTCCGAGGGTGGCCAAATGGTTTTTTATCCGGCTCGAAGGAGAGAAATCATCCCATTATGTTTTCGTACTTTCCATCGTATTTTTAGCTGCTTTCGCTTCTCAGTTGGCCGGATTGGAGCCGATCATCGGGGCATTTATTGCCGGTCTGGCCCTTAACCGGCTGGTACCCCAATCTTCCATGCTGATGAACCGGATTCAGTTTATCGGAAATGCACTTTTTATTCCCTTTTTTCTGATCAGTGTCGGGATGCTTGTTGATCTGGGGGTACTCAACAATGGTCTCAAAGCATTAATGGTCGCGCTGGTTTTATCTGTGGTAGCCCTTATCGGGAAATATTTAGCCGCCCGGTCCACCCAACATATTTTCGGGTATTCAAAGGCGCAAGGGTTACTCATATTCGGGCTCAGCAGCTCGCATGCAGCGGCCACAATGGCTGTTATTCTGGTCGGGTTTAAAGCCGGCATCATTGATGAAAATATTTTGAATGGCACCATTATTCTGATTCTTGTTACCTGCCTCGTGGCTTCATTCGCCACTGAAAAAGCGGCCAAAAAAATCGTTATTGCTGAAGAAGGTGCTGGTCCAGAGATCGTTGCAGAGCCGGAACACCGGGAATCCATGCTGATTTCAGTGGCAAATTTTATGAATCTTGATGGATTGCTGGAGTTTGCCCAGTTTATTCGAGATAAAAAAAGCGATAACCCTTTACGGGTATTATCGGTGGTAGATGAAGAAGGCGATGCGGAATCCAAACTGATTCTTGTCCGGAATAACCTCGAGAAAATGGTTAACGGATTTACGCTGCCCGATTTAAAAATCGAAATTATGGTTACTGCCGACCATAACGTGCCTGCAGGAATTAACCGGATCAGCCGTGATCTTGATGTTCAAACCATCATTCTCGGCTGGCCCATGAAAGAAACCCTTACGGATCGGATTTTCGGCCACAAAACCGAACATATTCTGGACAGCAGCGAGAAAAGTATTATGATATGCCGGCTGGTAAACCCGTTGATCACGTACAAGCGAATCGTTCTGTTTTGCCCGCCGCTGTCGGAACTGGAACAAGGATTCGATTACCTGATCAGAAAGGCAATATTATTAAACAGTGAATTAAATAAGACGATCCATTTATTTGCAAATGCAAAAACACGGGAGATCATTTATTCCATAATTTCTAAAACAAATTCCAATCCGACAATTAAGGATTTCGATATTGGAAAATGGGAATATTTTAATTTATTTCTTCAGAGATCCTCTTCCGATGATATTATTTTTATTTTTTCAGGCCGTAAAGGATCGGTTTCTTATCATCCTTCCATGGATCACCTCGTTGAACGTGTAAACACCAGTTGTACCGATCAAATGGTTGTCCTGGTCTATCCGGGGGTTAACCTCGGGGATGATAAATACGATAAATACCGGGATTTCTCATCCGAACCCCTCGCCCGAAGTATGGAAACATTCGAACGAATCCAAAGAGGACTCGGAAAGATGATTCACAAGGCTGAGTAAATTTATATAACGAAATACATCGTTCAGTTTATGGTCTATAACGATTCTCACCGCACCCGAAACGGGAAGCCCGGTAACCGATACCTGATCCCCGAAAAAGAACTCGGGAAATTCATCTGGATCTTCTTCACCGTTGGAATTTTGGGCATGGGTATTCCATGGACGAGAGAATTCTTTATCCGACTGGTTCCTTTGACCCTCATCGTTTGCGTGGCTGTGTTGGGTATGTCTGATCGAACCCATAACAGGAAATTGTATTGGGTGTCGGGGATGATCTTCCTGGCAGGATGGCTGGTTGAGGTCTTTGGTGTGAACACCGGGGTGCTTTTCGGAGAATACGGATATAGCTTGCACATGGGGCCTGCACTGTTCGGTACGCCGCTCGTGATGGGGCTCAGCTGGTTAATGATGCTTTACCTGACGGTTACGGTGGTGCAGGGAATTACCATGCATCCTTTATACAGAACGGTTTTGGCGGCTGTCCTAATGGTGGTGTTTGATTTTCTGCTCGAACCGGCTGCCATCTGGATGAAAATGTGGTTTTGGGAGGGAGGTAAAGTCCCGTTCAACAATTATATTATGTGGTTTCTGGTCTCGCTGGCCCTCGCATCGCTGTTTCCTTTGCTGAAAATCCGGATCCGGAACCGCCTGGCTTTAACCCTTTATGTCGCCCAAATGGTTTTCTTCGTGATACTTATTGCCATTTCATTTGTTGAAAACCTGATCAAAGGATAAAAACGGCTCCCCGTTTCCGGAAAGCCGTTTGAAGATATGGTGTTTGGGTATTTGGATTTAACCAGCGCGGTTACTTATTCAGGTCCTTCAGGTGATCGAAGCCCGCACCTTCAATGTTGACCGAAGAGGAGAGCTTTGAAAGATCTTTCATATTCATTTTGCCCGATATATACACCAGCGCATTGTCATTGCTGCCGCCAACCAAAATGATCAGCTCCTCGATAATGTCACCGTCCTTTTTTGCAAGGATCAGAACCTCCTCGCCTTTGCTTTTGGCAGTCATCAACTCTTCATAATCACTCTTATCAAGGTTTGACAGAACTTCGTCGTAAAGATTGATGTCGGTACTGTGATCTTCAACAGCCAGTATTTTAATCTGATTCACCCGGCTAAGGAAATCCCGGGATTCGCGGTCATCATCCATGTTTGCTACCATCTTCAGCAATCCCCTGCTGATGGTTACCACGGTGAAACCATCCCGGTCGCCGTACTTCTTGAAAACCTTGTCGATAGCCGAATTCTGCGCCAGTGCCAGTAGTGGAAAAAGGGCAACCAGCAGGAGTGTAATTACTTTTTTCATGATTTTAAGATTGGTTTTGTTTGACATTCAAATTTTGTTTTCAAACTGTAGACGATAAGGTTCGGATTTTGTAACAACAGGAGTCGAAAAAAATCTGAACCAATCGGTCGAATAAAGCATAAGCGGGGGATGATGTGGCCGCGCTTACTGGTATGTATTTCCGGATCTCTGTCATTTTCGGGTTTAGGGTTGATTTGAAAAGCATGTCACGTTTAAGGAAGATGGGCACCTGGTTGGCTATATCAATCCATCCGGCACGGTAAGCGGAGTACCAGGCAGGGAGCGGATAATAATCTTCGTTCCATTCATCGCTGATTACATACACGAATGATTTACCGGCCGTTTTCCCGGCTATTCTCCGTGAAATCAGATCAGCTTCCGGATCATAGTTATCCAAAACCGGTAATGTTTTGAAGGCTTCTGCCGGTGGATCCGGCCAGTTGCCATGGATTATGTAATTCTTTATCGATCCCCCCTGGGCCTGGGTGAGCCTGCAATGCTGGGCGTTAATCGTGTTGATCCCAACGATTTGCGAGCCATCGGCATTTGCAATAAGCTCCGCAAAGGAAATTCCCAGCTTAAAATAATCCCGCAAGGCGTTCGCCATGTACCGGCGCACGATTCGCCCCTCCAGGAATGCCGTAATTTTCGGGTCGTTGATCACTGAGAGGATCTCGTCCCCTTTGTCGTTGTACCCGGTTACTCGAACAGGGAAAATCCCCTGTCCCATTGTAAAGTTCCTGATGTATTTTAAGCCGGTGCCCCGGTTGTGGTAGCAAAGTAAGTATGACCAAAAGCCATTAAAGGATCACCTTCTTTGTTAAAGAGAATCTTTGCCATTACAGTAATACCTCCAGGGAGTTGTATTCAAGTATATTGTCGATGCACACAGGATATACGTGCCCGACCTTCTCCCCATTCACGTCGATTGGCAGAACCCCCCGAAGCCTGTTAACAGACAGAGAGTATGGCAATCCGGTGGACACTGCCCTGGGGATAAATACCCTTTCTCCATCTTTTTTAATGAATATCATACTGAATGATACCTGGGCACCTGTTGGGGTCTCCTTGATATCGAGGGATTTCAGCACTAAGTTTCTTCTGATCTTCGCAGCTGCCATACGGGTAAGATTTACTGCCAAGATATTGGTAGGGATGCCTATAAAAAAGGACACATTAAGGGGAGGTTATGCCGTACGGATATAGAGGTATTAAACGTAAGCCGTTGGTGCAATGATGACCACAACTAAATCAGGATTACCCCTCTCATGAAACATTTGCAGTATGACGCTTCTTGCCTATGGCTTAGCATTGCCGGGAATGGTAAAATAAAATACTGAACCTTTCCCTCATTGGCTTTCGACCCAAATTTTGCCTCACTGCTTTTCAATGAAGTCATTGCAGATGATCAACCCAAGTCCGGTGCTTGGCTCGCCATCGGTACCTTTGCGGTTTGTTTGATTTACCTACTTGTTAAAAACAGAATAGCACCTATTCAATCCATTTCAATCAATTGTTCATCGGTACGTTGCTGAAAGTCAACCGAACGGTAGCTCCTTTCGGTTGGTTATTCTGTACTTCAATCTGACCCTGGTGGGCATCCATGATCAGTTTTGACAAGGCCAGGTTCAATCCCGTATGTTGGTCCATGTGCTTTTCACCGAGACCGAAAAGTCCGTACAGGTCTTTTAGGGCTCCGTCGGAGAAACCGGGTCCCTTGTCGATGATTTCACAAACCACATAACGGTCATCGGAAAAGGTTTTTACGATCACCTCCTCATTGGGCGAAGAATACTTAACTGCATTGTCAAGCAGGTTTGTAAAACAGGTGTGCAGCAATTCTCTGTCACCTGAAATGGCATGGACCGACGGATCTGGTTCCAGAAGAATAGTTATTTTCTTTGACTGGATGGTATCCGCAAGCTGGGCACTGGCATGATCAAGAATATCGCGAAGAGACACCTTTTCCGGGAGAATTTTTCGACCGCGTGTGCGTAATTCGGTGATCATCAGCGCCTGGTAAGAAAATCTCTCCAGCCGGGTTGCAGAGGTCTCCAGGTATTCCAGATATTTAAGCAAATCCGGCGACTTAATTTCAGACTTGAGAAGATCGGTAAAACCCAGGATCCCATTCAATGGTGTCCGGATCTCATGGCTGATCAGGCAAAGAAAATCGATTTTAGCCTGATCCAGGATTTTCAACTCTTCGTTGGCGATTTCAAGTTTGCGGTAGGCCTGCTCCAGCTCCAGGGTTCTTTCCTTCACCTTTTCCTCCAGAATCTCATTCTGATTTTCAAGTAGTTGATGAAGATGCCGGGTTTCGAGCAGGTTCCTGATTCGCAGGTCAACTTCGATCAGATCAAACGGCTTGGTTAAAAAATCTTTCGCACCACCGGCCAAGGAGTGCCGCTTTGCATCCGCAGATATATCGGCCGTAAGCACCAATATCGGCAGAAAAGAGGTGGCAGGGATCAGCGGTTTCAATTGTTCCATCACCTGAAATCCCGTTAGATAGGGCATTGCCAGGTCGAGTAAAATCAAATCGGGTTTGAACTCCTCGAACAGGTCAATAACCAAACGCGGGTCGGTAGTTGTTTTCACATTACTGTACCCCTGGATCTCGAGTAGGCCGGTAAGAACCTTAATATTTGCTACCTGATCATCCACGATCAGGATATTGGCGTTTTTCAGGGTTGAATCCATCATAGCTGTCCGGGTTTTAATTTATGTCCTTAACATATCACTTTGCAACAATTCAATGGAGAATGTACTTCCTTGTCCCTCTTCGCTCTCTACCCCAATCGTTCCATGCATGGCTTCCAATAATTTTTTAACTATAGCCAAGCCAAGTCCGGTACCTTCGATCTGACTATTTCCAGTATCGATCCGATGGAAAGGATCGAAGAGTTTTTCGACATTATTTGATGAAATCCCGATGCCAGTATCGGAGATCAGAATACGGATGGCGGATCCGCTATTTTGCACACTGCATTCAATTTTAACAGATCCGTCTTCCCGGTTGTATTTAATGGCGTTAGACAGGAGGTTCATAATAACCTGTTTAAGTCGCTGCTTGTCGGCTTCTGCATAGAGATCGTCGGTGACAGAGTCCGATAATTCCAGTTTTATTTTGGATCCTTCCGCAAGGGGACGAACAATATCCATGCTTTCCTGAATAATTCCGCGAAGCTGAACGGGTTCAATGGAAATTGCAAGCTTCCCCGCTTCAATTCGGGAAAGGTCCAGCACTTCGTTGATTAGAGCAAGCAGATGCTTTCCACTGCTTAGCATGAAATTCACACTTTCTCTATGAGCCGGACTGAGTTCTCCCATATCCATCAATTGTGCAAAACCGAGTATCGAATTCATTGGTGTACGAAGTTCGTGGCTCATACGTGAAAGAAATTCGCTCTTTGCAAGGTTTGCCTGTTCGGCTTCGGCTTTTGCTTTTGAAAGTTCTTCCTCAAATTTTTTCCGTTCGGTGATGTCACGTATGGTTCCCGTAAAAAATTTCCCGGAAGCAGTTTCCCATACTGCCAATGATAATTCTATTGGAAACACATTTCCATTTTTTTGTAATCCTTGTAGTTCAACTGTTTTACCTACAACATGATGAGCTCCACCTTGTTCTACCCGTTTAATACCATTATTGTGTTGGTCAACGTAATGTTGCGGCATTATTATAGCCAGTTCTTTTCCGGTTATTTCTTCTTCTGTATAACCAAATATTTTTTCTGCACCTCTGTTCCATCCTAATATTATTCCTTTACTATTTGAAGTAATAATAGCATCATTAGCGGATTGTGTAACAGCACGGAATCGTTCCTCGCTTCCCCTAAGCGCATCCTCCGCCCGTTTGCGGGCCGTAATATCTTGCTTGATTGCAATGAAACGGATAGTCTCTCTTTTCTCATTCTTTAATGGGGTAATCGTCATCTCCTCATTATATTCGCTGCCATCTTTTCGTTTATTGATTATCTCACCACGCCAAACTTTCCCTGCGAGTATTGTATCCCACAGATTCTTGTAAAAAGCAGTATCATGTTTACCGGATTTCAATGTTCTTGGATTTTCACCACTGACTTCTTCCAGTAAGTAACCGGTTAATTTAGTAAAGGCTGGATTAACCCAGTTGATTTTTCCAGCAATATCAGTTATAACTATAGCATTAGCGGTAGCGTTCAGGGCGGTGCTTTGAAGAATTAACTGCTCTTCTGCTTTATTTCGTTCTTCTATCTGAGCAGTAAGATTTCTATTTGTTTCTGCAAGCTGTTCTGTTCTTTCTTCTATTCTTATTTCAAGGTTTGCATTTAGACTACGGATTTCTTCTTCTGCTTTTTTACGAGTGATAGCTAAGCTTGTTAAATATGCAACGGATTCTAAGAGTTCTATTTCTCCACTTTGCGGCACTTTTGGTTGATGACTGTAAATTGCAAAAGTACCCAGGACGTTATCTTTAGCATCGAATATTGGTTCCGACCAACACGCTCTTAGATTAGCCCTTTGGGTTAACTCGCGGTACGGAAGCCAGTTTGGATGAGTAAGCAAATCTTCTGCTATTACTCGTTTTTTTAAATATGCGGCGGCTCCGCAAGAACCTACTTTTTCGCCAATTTCCAATCCATGAATTGCCTGATTATAGAATTCGGGTAAGCTTGGTGCGGCACCGTTTTGCAAATGTTTCCCTTCGGCATCCAACAGAAGAATAGAACAGATTGAAGATGGATATTCCTCTTCAACAGATTTAACAATTAATTCAAGAATTGGTGGAAGCAGCAAATCTTTGGTGATAGATTCAAGTATTTCGCTTTGTCTACGTTTCCGATTTTCGGCATGTTTGCGCTTGGTAATGTCAATAACATACCCCTGATAATGTGTGATAGTACCGGTATCATCCCTCCTTACGATGGTAAAATCATACAGCCAGCGATATTCGCCATCAGCCCGGGCAATTCTGTATTCCTCTTCAAAGGAATCTATACCGGATTCACTGTACTGTTTAACCTTCTCACCAATCCGCTCCAGATCATCCGGATGGATAATATCAGCGAATAATATCTTGCCGCTGGTGAAGTCCTCAACGGTGTAACCAAACTGGGTGAGTATATTCGGTGAAACATACTCTACCGGCCATCCTTCCTGCGTCTTCCATTTGAAGATCACTGTCGCCCCGCCTATAAATAATCCACGCTCCTCAAGCAGCGCCTCTTCTGATTGTTTTCGCAGAATGATTCCCGCCAACGTATCGGCGATAGCCGTCAGGAATTCCTCTTCCTTTAGTTCACGGCGATGTCCCTCTTTCAAATAAAGGTTAATCACGCCCAGCGTTTTGCCGGCTGCCACTATTGGTACACAGAAATGGCCGTGAGGGGCAATTCCTTCGTAACTAATCTCGTGTCGCTCGTCGATGCTGGAGGCAAATTGTATTTCCTGCGTCAAAGCCGCTCGCCCGCAGAGACACTTGCCAAAGGGGAGCCGTGCACAATCTTTTTGCAAAGATTCTTCAAATCCCTTTTGAACTTTCAGTACCAAAATCTCTGGTTTGTCTTCAACGAGAAATATGCTGCCTTTGGATTCGACACTCAAAGAAGGAATAGAAAGAATAAGATCAAAAATTTGTTTCAAGAGTTCTTCAAAAGGAATATCCTCCAGAGATACCTGTAATAATGAGTTGAGAACCTTCTGAATTTGGTAATTCTGATCAAGTAATTTATTGGTAATTTGCAGTTCCTCAGTTCGTTCTTTTACTCTTATTTCAAGCATGTCTTTTGCCTTACGCAGGGCTTCTTCTGCCTGCTTACGCTGAGTAATATCTCTTGCAACACTAAGGACAGCAGGTTTACCTTCATGTTCGATCAGACGGCTGCTTAACTCTGTTGGGATGATAACGCCATCTTTACTTATGTGTTCAGTTTCAAGAACAGCGTACCCTATCTCTAAAAATTGTGACATTATTCGCTCATCAACTTTGTCGGCAAATTCAGGTGAATCAATTTCTCTCACAGTCATTCGCAGCAATTCTTCATTGCTGTAACCAAGCCGCTTGCAGGTTATACCGTTCACCTGCAGAATCTGTCCTTCCATATCGTGAATAATAATCGCATCGGGAATTGTATCGAACAACATTCTGAATTTTTCTTCGGATCTTTTAAGTACAGCTTCCGCCAGATTTCGCTGAGTAATATCATTAATAAAGACCAGAAATATATTTTGAGATGAGAGATAAATTGTGCTGATCAAAACATCAATTATTTTGCCGTCAGAACGACGGTGCTTACTTTCAAAACGATCCCACCCTTGTGCAATAAGTTTTCGAATATGTTCCTGAGTTTTTTCCGGAGTTTCTGCTGCTTCTAAATCACTAATTCGCATAGTGAGTAATTTTTCTCTCGAATATCCTGTCATTACACAATACGCATCGTTTACTTGTAAAAGACGTCCTTCGGCATCAGCAACCCAGAAACCGTCAAGGGAGGTTTGTATTAAAGCTTTGTAACGCCCTTCACTCTCCTGTAGCTTTTTTGACGCTTCAAATTTCTCACGGTAAAATTTTAAGTTTTGCTGTCTCCAAATAAAACCAAAACTCGTACCTATACTAATCAGAAGCAAACCGACAAGAATTACTATAATTAAAAGCCGCTCTTTCAAAGGTGCATATACTTCTGAAAGATCTGTTAGAGCAATAAGTACCCATGGAGAATCTGGAATACCTTGTATAGCAGCAAGTATGGGAACTTCCCGGTAATTTATTGATTCAAAAACACCTTCCTTTCCTAAAGCCGCTTTAACGGCAGCGGATTCGTCTTGGTCCAGAGGAATACGGAGTGAGAGAGCGGTATTCTTTTTGAACTTGAGTTCATTTAAATATAATGCATAGTTACCCTCCCGGCGAATTATCGAGGTTTCGGATGTTCGACTCAGTGTTGGCCAGCTATTGATAAGAGGATAAAGATAATGTTCGGGGTCAATTTGTAAGCCCAGAATTCCCAGCACCCGGTTACTATCTTGCCCATCAATGATTGGCGACATCACCGCAAGTTGGATTTTATTATCGTGTTCATTCCTGTAAAAATCTTCAAAAATAATTTGTTTCGATTTCATAATTTCGGAATGCCGAAGGGAGACGATAGAAGTAACAGGTATGGATGAAGAAGGGATTGACAGACGCTCAGTTCCATTTGCATCCATCAGGAAGACTCTCTCATAATCATAATGTTTCTGCACTTTTTCCAGCCAATTCTGAATTTTTTTTAGTGTCTCCGTATCATCCGGCTTCTCAAAGTATCGCTTCACCAAAGAAGAAAACACGTCGTTCTTATAAAATACAGAAACATCTCCAAGCCGTTCTTTCCGCCACTCAATAATCTGTTTTACTTTCAAATCGGCAATCGCTGTGAGTTCCTGATCAATCTGAACCCGATAGCTCTTTTTTGCATATTTATAATACAGATCACCAGTAATAACGATAATTGCTGAGAGGATTAAGAAACCTGCAATAAAGAATAAAGGACGAGTGGTTCTTTGATCAAATGTTTTCATTTTCTAAAACTTTTAATTCTTATTTAGGAAGGCTATTGCTCCTATTTTTTCTCTGGTTTTGAGATATCTGGTTTTTCCAACTTTGCAATTTTTTGCATAAGGTGGAAAAGCCGCTTAAATTGACCACCTCGAGCCGAAGTTGTTGACCACCTACTTTTATTATCCTTCAAATCGATCATTTAAGCTGCTTTTTAGCTGTTATTCAAAGATAACTTTTTTGTTAATCCAATTCAATAAGTTCACCTTGTTTGCCGGACAACTTTTTTCGTAGTGATTCCCCTTGCAATTCAATACGATGAGCATCATGAACGTTACGGTCCAGGATGGCGTCGACGGTTTGCTCGCCAATGATGTCATACCACTGTGCCACCGGCACCTGCGAGGTGATAATGGTAGAAAGCTTACCCTGAGCGCGCTGATCTGACGGGAAGCGGGGTAAGCATGTTGGTACAAAAGTAAATTCTTCCTCATCACATCACCAAATCATAATTTTTTTAGTCTGATAATCAGCGTTATGACTGATAAGCTTGCAATAAAAATGCACCCAACACTTTTTTTATTCATAAATTCTACTTTATCTTTGACCGCACGAAAAAGCAAAAACGAAGTGAAAAACGTAAACCTGTCGATTAGCATTCTCCTTATTAGCCTCCTCGTGATTACGAGCTGAGAAGGGTTGTCAACAGGTTGAAAAGCAAATAACCAAGGCCCTTCTCAAAACGAGTGGGGCCTTTTTGATTTAAAACAGAAACGAAATGAAAAACAGCTTGCAAACCCTCATCCTCGGTGTTATCCTTATTAACGGCCTCCTCGTGGAGGAGTTAAACCGGGAAAGGTCTGCAGTGTCTGATAAATAAGAATAAGCAAGAAAAGACAAAGCCTTCCCGGAAACGCGAAGGCTTTTTTATTTAAAAAGAGACGAATGCAAAAATTGAGAAGCGATACATCTACAGCAGGCCGACGGATGGCCGGAGCCCGGAGCCTTTGGAGGGCCAACGGGATGAAAAGCCATCATTTTGGTAAGCCTGTTATTGCCGTGGTGAATTCTTTCACCCAATTTGTGCCCGGCCATGTTCATCTCCGGCATGTTGGCCAGCTGGTCAAAAATGAGATTGAAAAACTGGGCAGTTTTGCCGCAGAATTCAATACCATAGCCATCGACGACGGTATCGCAATGGGCCATGCCGGAATGCTTTATTCTCTGCCTTCCCGCGACCTGATTGCCGACAGCATAGAGTATATGTGCAACGGCCATGCAGTGGATGCCATGGTTTGCATATCCAACTGTGATAAAATTACTCCGGGAATGCTGATGGCAGCCATGCGCCTGAATATCCCGGCCGCCTTTGTTTCCGGCGGCCCAATGGAGGCGGGCAGGATAGGAGATAAGGACTTCAACCTGGTGGATGTAATAGTTGCTGCTGCCGACCAATCAGTAAGTGAATCCGATCTGGCATCACTTGAAGAGAATGCCTGTCCGGGCTGTGGATCCTGCAGCGGACTCTTCACAGCCAACAGCATGAATTGCCTGGCCGAAGCACTCGGATTAGCCCTTCCCGGTAACGGAACCGTTTTGGCCACCCACGTAAACCGCCGCAGGCTTTTTGAAGAATCCGCCAGGCAAATCGTGGAAATGGCCAATGCTTATTATTTTAAGGATGATAGATCAGTACTTCCCAGATCCATCGCCAGCCATGCAGCATTCCTGAATGCTATGACCGTGGATATCGCCATGGGCGGGTCTACCAACACTATTCTCCATTTGCTGGCCATCGCCAATGAGGCTGAAGCCGGATTTACCCTGGCCGACTGCGATCAACTTTCCAGGGTCACACCGAACCTCTGCAGAATAGCTCCTTCATCACATTATCATGTTCAGGATTTCGGTCGTGCCGGAGGGGTGATGAGCCTGATGGCAGAACTGAACAAAGCCGGTTTGATAGATTCCACACTGAAACGTGCCGACGGACTGACGGTAGCTCAGGCTATTGATCTATATGATATCCTTTCTCCGAATGTTTGTGCCGAAGCCCTGGCCAATGCGCTGTCAGCTCCGGGTGGACGCGGTATGAACCGCGAAATGGGTTCGCAGAATAATACTTATTCAACCACCGACACCAACCGCCGATCAGGCTGCATCAGGGATGTTGAGAATTCTTACAGTCCGGATGGCGGACTCGCTGTCCTGTACGGAAATATTGCAGAAAATGGAGCCGTGGTTAAAACTGCTGGAGTACCGGCTTCCATGAGGAAGTTTAAGGGTCCGGCTAAGGTTTATCATTCTCAGGATGATGCAGTGGAGGGAATTCTTGGCGGACAAGTGACAGCAGGTGATGTTGTGGTGATCCTGTTCGAAGGACCTAAGGGCGGTCCGGGAATGCAGGAAATGCTTTATCCAACCTCCTATCTGAAATCCATGGGGCTCGATAAATCCTGCGCCCTGATCACCGACGGCCGTTTCTCAGGTGGTACCGCAGGCTTAGCAATCGGGCATATCTCTCCTGAGGCTGCCTCTGGTGGTGCTATAGGCCAGGTGAAGGATGGTGATGTTATCCGGATTGATCTGGACGAGAGAACGCTTAATGCAACCGATCTGGCCGTAGAGACGCATAATTATGCGTCTTTTCACGAAGTCCGGCGGAACCGGCCGGTTTCCAGGGCATTGCAGGCATATGCCGCCCTGGTTGGCCCTTCACATACTGGTGCCGTGCGGCAACCGATAACCCACAACCATCACAACCATCACAACCATCACAACAGATAACTGATAACCGATAACCGACAACTGACAACTGAATGAGCGATTCAAACCATATATCCGGCGCCGATGCAATCATACTGGCGCTGCAGGCCGAAGGGGTAGAAACCTTGTTCGGATATCCCGGCGGAGCGATCATGCCGCTTTACGATGCCATGTTCCGTTTTGGAAACCAAATGAGGCATGTTCTTACCCGCCATGAGCAGGGAGCCATTCATGCAGCCCAGGGATTTGCAAGGGTTTCCGGTAAAACAGGTGTGTGTATCACAACATCCGGCCCCGGAGCTACAAATCTGCTGACCGGACTCGCCGATGCATTTGCCGATTCCACTCCTGTGGTCTGTATAACCGGACAAGTGAATGCGCGGCTGATCGGGTCCGATGCATTCCAGGAGGCTGACATACTTGGACTTACAACACCGGTAACCAAATGGAATATCCGGATTACCTGCTCAGAAGATCTCTTGCAGGGATTGTCACAGGCCTTTTATATAGCCCGGACAGGCAGGCCCGGACCAGTTGTGGTAGACATTGCGAAAAATGTACTGCTTGAAAAGATTCACTTCGATTACCAGATATGTGCCGGAATGCCTTCCTATCATCCGGAGCCTGTTCCGGATGATAAAAAGATTCGTCGGGCAGCCGACTGGATCAACCAGTCGGAACGCCCGATACTTTTCTGGGGACAGGGAGTGCTCCTCGCAAATGCATCCAATGAGCTTAGGTTGTTGATTGACAAGGCCGGTTTGCCGGCAGCATCCACTCTGCTGGGGCTGTCGGCCATACCTGCCGATCACCCGCTCAACATGGGCATGCTGGGCATGCATGGAAATTATGCCCCCAATGTACTTTCAGCTAAAGCCGACCTGATTGTGGCTGTTGGGATGCGATTCGACGACCGTGTTACCAGCGACCCGTCGACATTTCTTCCGAACGCCAGGGTGATTCATATCGATATTGATGCTTCTGAACACGGGAAGGTGATGCAGCCTCATTTGGCTATAGTCGGCGATGCTGCCCGTGTATTGAGATCCCTGTTAGATTATGTGGAACCTGCCCTGCACGCGGACTGGGTGGCTGAATTCCGGGTACTGCAAGAAATGGAAACCGATAAAGTGATGAATAGCGATCTTTCCCTTGCGGGCGAGAAAATCCAGATGGGCGCCATGATCAGAAGGTTATCCGAAAGGTTCCCATCCAATACCCTGGTGGTAACCGATGTGGGACAACATCAGATGAAAGTGGCCCGGTATTATAAATTCAATACGCCTCGCAGTATGGTCACTTCCGGTGGTTTGGGTACCATGGGATTCGGACTGCCTGCTGCTATCGGAGCAAAAATTGCCTGTCCCGACCAACCCGTTTTGGCCCTTATCGGTGATGGCGGATTCCAGATGACCATGCAGGAGATCATGACTATTGTTCAGGAAAAGACTGATGTTAAAGTTGTTCTGCTAAATAATGGTTTTCTTGGAATGGTCAGGCAGTGGCAGGAGCTCTTCTTTGCCAAGCGCTACGCCAGTACTGAACTTCTTAATCCTGATTTTGTTAAAGTAGTTGATGCGATGGGATTGCCGTCAAAGCGGATATCAACCTCAAGGGAAACAGATTCCGGAATCGATTGGCTGCTGACTTCAAATGGACCTTGCTTCCTGGAGGTTGTAACGGATCCCGAAGAAAATGTTTTTCCGATGGTTCCCCCCGGGGTTCCTGTTTCGGAAATGTGGTTAGAAAAAAAATTAACACTAATAGTATGAAAAACAGTTATCTCGTTACAGTTTATGCCCATGACCGTATTGGGCTGTTGCTGAGGATCGCGCAACTGGTTTCGCGGAAAAACCTGAGCATCGAACGGTTAACCCTTCATGAATCGGCAGTCCCGGGAGTAACCTGGATCAACCTGGTAGTCAAGACTGATTCGCACACGATTCATACCCTGGTTAAACAACTGGAAAAGCAGATAGAAGTTCTGCAGGCTTTTCATGTCGTTGAACCTGTCAGAGTGGGATTTTCAGAAAGTGAACAAAAAACCAGACAACTAATCAGCTAATATTTAATAAAATGGCAGAAATGATCTTCGGCGGAGTCACCGAGCAGGTGGTCACCCGTGATGAATTTCCATTGGAAAAGGCGCGCAAAGTGCTTGCCAATGAAACTATTGCAATTATAGGATATGGTGTTCAGGGACCTGGCCAGGCACTGAATCTCAAAGATAATGGGATGAATGTTATTGTTGGCCAGCGTAAAGGAGGTGCAAGCTGGAAAAAAGCTGAAGCCGATGGTTGGGTTGAAAATGAAACGCTTTTTGAAATCAATGAAGCTTGCGGACGTGGAACCATCATTCAGTTTCTATTAAGCGATGCCGGCCAGATTGAAGCCTGGCCCACCGTGAAAAAGCATCTGACCGCGGGAAAAGCACTTTATTTTTCACACGGTTTTGGAATTACTTTCAATGAGAAAACAGGAATTATTCCTCCGGCGGATGTGGATGTAATCCTGGCTGCACCAAAAGGTTCGGGTACCTCCCTCCGAAGGTTATTCCTTGCAGGTAAGGGGCTGAATTCCAGCTTTGCCGTTCATCAGGATGCCACCGGGAGAGCACGCGAGAGAGTGATCGCACTTGGCATAGGAATCGGATCCGGGTATCTGTTCGAAACCACTTTCCGTAAAGAGGTCTATTCGGATTTGACCGGCGAAAGAGGTGTTTTGATGGGTGCTATCGCGGGAGTGTTTGAGGCTCAATATAATTGCCTGCGCAAGAATGGTCACAGCCCTTCAGAAGCATTCAACGAAACCGTTGAAGAACTTACCCAAAGCCTGATGCCCCTCGTAGCAGAGAACGGGATGGATTGGATGTATGCCAATTGCTCAACCACGGCGCAACGCGGGGCTCTCGACTGGAGACATAAATTCCGTAAAGCAGTGGAACCCGTGTATGATGAATTGTATCAGAGTGTTGTCTCTGGCAAAGAGGCCGAAATAGCCATCGAAGCCGGACGCCAGCCCGATTATCGAAAAAAACTCGAAGCCGAACTCACCGAACTCCGCGAATCTGAACTCTGGAGAACCGGCGCACAAGTTCGCAAACTAAGGCCCTGATAAGATGTGCTGATTAATCAACAAATCAAGAAAATGGAACACCTCTTTATATTTGATACTACTCTTCGCGACGGGGAGCAAGTGCCAGGATGTCAGTTAAATACAGTTGAAAAGATTGAAGTGGCCCTGGCACTTCAGGCACTTGGTGTCGATGTTATCGAGGCAGGGTTCCCGGTTTCAAGTCCCGGGGATTTTGAAGCCGTCGTGCAAATTGCAAAGGCCGTTCGCGAACCCATCGTATGCGGTCTCACGAGGGCGGTAGAAAAGGATATAGAAGTTGCCGCTGAAGCGCTGAAAAGTGCTAAACGACCCAGAATCCATACGGGAATCGGCACCTCTCCCTATCATATTCAACTCAAACTGAAATCAAATCCGGAGGAAATTATCGAACGCGCTATTCATGCAGTGAAATATGCCAAACGGTTTGTCGGGGATGTCGAATTCTTTGCTGAAGATGCCGGCCGGACCGATAACGAATACCTCGCCCGGGTTGTGGAGGCTGTGATCAAGGCCGGAGCAACAGTGGTTAACATACCGGATACAACCGGCTATTGCATGCCTTACGAATACGGTGAAAAAATCAAATATCTGGTTGATAATGTTTCGAATATCCATAAGGCTATCCTGTCAACCCATTGCCACAACGACCTCGGAATGGCCACGGCTAATTCCCTCGCCGGTGTGATGAATGGAGCCCGGCAGGTGGAGGTTACCATCAACGGGATCGGCGAACGGGCAGGGAATAGTTCACTGGAGGAGGTAGTGATGGCGGTAAGAACAAGGAAGGATTTTCCGGTGATCACCACCATCAATACTCCCCTGATCATGCAAACCAGCCGGATGGTCTCATCCCTGATGAACATGCCAGTTCAGCCCAATAAGGCCATTGTCGGACGGAACGCTTTTGCACACTCATCCGGCATTCATCAGGATGGAGTACTGAAAAACCGTGAGAATTATGAAATTATCGATCCGGTCACAGTCGGAGTTGATGAATCAAGTATCGTCCTGACTGCCCGCTCAGGCCGTGCAGCGCTGAAACATCATCTCGACCGTATCGGATATCGATATACCAACGGGAATCTGGATGAAGTGTACACCCGTTTTCTTGTGATGGCTGACAAAGCCAAACAGGTTACCGATTCCGATCTGCTCCTCCTGGTTGGAAAAGACCAGACCTCGGGTACCGTTGTGTCGTTGAAACTCCTTCAGGTTCTGGCCGGGATGTCGACCACTCCAATGGCAACTGTCCATCTGATGGTTAACGGCGTGGAAAAAGCAGCTACTGCCGAAGGAAACGGCGCATTCGATGCCGCTTTCAAGGCCGTTGCAAAGGTGATCGATGAACCTTTTGAGCTGGATGAGTTTCTAATTCAGGCAATTACGCGTGGGAGCGATGATGTGGGCAAGGTCCATGTGAGAGTGAAGGGACGAAATCGGATCTTTTATGGGTTTTCTGCAGATACGGATATTGTAACCGCGTCAGTGAAAGCCCTGATCGATGCATTGAATAAAATGACAGGCAGTTATGACGAGTAAAACCCTGTTTGATACGCTGTGGGATCAGCACGAAGTTTCAGTTTTGGATGATGGTTCATCAGTCCTTTATATTGACAGGCATTTCCTGCATGAGGTTACCAGTCCGCAAGCTTTTGCCGGACTGCAAAAGCGGGGCATTCCCTTCTTTCGACCGGATCAGGCTATCGCCACGATGGACCATAACATTCCGACCATCGGGCAGGCTGACCCCTTGATGGGACCTGAATCCACCCTGCAGGTGACCCGGCTCAAGGAGAATTGTGAAAAACATGGTATTACGCTGTATGGCATGAACCATGCCCGGAACGGGATCGTTCATGTGATCGGGCCTGAACTCGGACTTACCCAGCCCGGAATGACAATTGTTTGCGGCGATAGCCATACGTCAACACACGGAGCCTTCGGTACCATCGCTTTTGGTATTGGCACCAGCGAGGTGGAGATGGTGATGGCTAGTCAATGCCTGCTCCAAAGGCGACCTAAAACGCTACGGATAACCGTCAACGGACAACTGTCGACCGGAGTCACATCCAAAGACCTGATCCTGTATATTATATCCCGCTTGGGTACCGGTGCCGGAACCGGCTTTTTTGTTGAATTTGACGGTGAGGCCATCCGGTCATTGAGCGTGGAAGGCCGCATGACTGTTTGCAATATGGCCATTGAAATGGGCGCACGGGGCGGACTCATTGCTCCCGATGAAACAACATTTAATTATCTGGCCGGAAAGGAGTTCTCCCCGGCCGGAGAACAATGGGTAGAGGCGGTAACCCATTGGAAATCATTAAAAAGTGATGAAAATGCAACATTTGACCGCGAAGAGATGTTCGATGCTTCGGATATCACACCGATGATTACCTGGGGCACCAACCCGGGTGCGGGAATCCCTATCAATGGAGTAATTCCCGGTACCAATCAAAAGGCCCTTGATTATATGGGGTTAAAGAGTGGTGAAAGATTGCTGGATAAGAAGATAGATTACGTGTTTGTGGGGAGTTGCACCAATGGCAGGATCGAGGACCTTCGTGAATTTGCTGCGCTGGTGAAGGGCCGTAAAAAAGCCACAGATGTAACGGTCTGGATAGTGCCGGGTTCAAAACAGGTTGAACAACAGGCACGTGCAGAAGGTATCGAAAAGATACTGACCGATGCCGGCTTCGAACTCAGGCAACCCGGTTGCTCGGCCTGTCTGGCTATGAATGACGATAAGATCCCGGCCGGTAAATACTGCATTTCCACCTCCAACCGCAACTTCGAAGGCCGCCAGGGCCCCGGTGCTCGAACGCTGCTCGCCAGCCCGCTTACTGCCGCCGCCGCCGCGGTGACCGGGAGAATCACCGATCCGAGGAAAATGATCGTGAAATGTGACACGTGACGCGTGATGCGGAAGAACAAAAAAACATACCTTTGCATTCTATTTTTCACTTCCAACAGGTATCTTTTTATGTAGTCCTTGAAATACAGTAAAGATGATTAATTACGATTCCATTTTAAAGAAAATAGGTTCCGTTTTTAATGAGGGGCGATTCCGAAACAATAAAGGTCAGAAAGTTTCTTTCTTTGAGTATTGTAAGCTAGGGGATTTTGAGCGGGAACACAAGGGAGATGAAGATATCGTAGTTACTCCCATCCTTCTCGAACTTTTAAAAATACTTGATTTCCGGTCCGGGGTTAATATTCTTCAACAGGTAATCAAAGATGGAGATAAGCCTGATTTCAGAACCATCGAAACCAATAAATTTATCCTTGATGCAAAGTCAACAGGGGTTGACATTACCAGCAGCCGTGATGAAAAGTCGGCAGTAAGACAGATTGTTCGATACCTCGAATCCTTCAAAGGATATGAATACGGAATATTATTCAACTTAAACCGTCTGGAATTTTTTGAGCGGCAAAACGACAAGGATACCATCAGTGTAAAGCACCTTGAAGAGCGATCCATTAACCTGATTGAATTAATTAAAAACGTTTCTGATGACAAGGCGGAAGGAACCCGCGATTTTGAGAATTTTAAATGGTTCTATGATAATTTCAGGTTTGAACAAATTTCACCTGGTGAATATGTTGAAATAATAAAAAACAGAAAAAAGGAAGACCTGATAATTCCCGATAAAAAGTTACTTAAAACGCTTGTTTATGGATTGGTTACTAAGATTCAGGATAACATTCGTAAGCAGGTAATGCCAATGACAATGGATTTGAATCACTATCTTCAAATGAAATATGAACTTGATAAAATAATCAGGGAAATTAACGTAACTGAAGAAACGGACAAATATTCAATAGCTGCCGAAGAATTGGTTAAACAAATCAGCTACGTAATTTTGCTCAGGTTTATTCTTATCCGGATTTTTGAAGACAATGAGCTTATCCCTAAAAACCTTTACAATGGCGGCTTTAAAATGAAACTTGAGCCTCCGTTTAGCATGACGTTTAGAGACATTCTGGATGATGCCCATGTGAAAGCCTGGAAGTTGTTTACTTATTTTGAAGACAAATTCCCCTATAGTTTTCAGATAACAAAAGATGAGCAACTGCTGATCAAGGTATTGTTTGAGTTATCGAAAATCAATTTTTCAGAAATCAATTTTGACCTTATCGGCGATCTTTATGAACATTACCTGAATGCCGATGAGAGAAAGGAAAAGGGACAATATTATACCCCTCATTACATCGTAGAGTTTATACTGAACAGGGTTGGATTTTTCGGACTTATCAAAGGGAAAATAAATAATAAAACCTTGCTCGACCCATCGTGCGGTTCGGGCAGTTTTCTTGTCGAAGCAGCTATCCGGATTCGTAATGCCGGTCTTAACTGTGAAGTGGAAGCTAAACGAAGTATAATTGATAATTTACATGGTTCTGAATTGACCGGTTTTGCAAGCAGGCTTGCTGAACTCAATTTAATTATCCAGATATTATCACTGGTAAAAAGAATTGAAAATGAAGAAGAACGGCAAACGCAATCATTCCGGGTTTGCACAACCGACTCATTACTAAAAATTTATAACCACGAAGAAATTCAGGGTTCTGAGAAAGTATCATTCGATACCTCTGAATTTACATCAACCTTTAAAGATGTATTTATTAACCTGACCGCAAACAAAAATGATTTTGATTATGTGGTTGGTAATCCTCCTTATGTCGGTGAGAAAGGACATAAGGAAATGTTCCGTCCGTTGCAAAACCATCCTTATTGGAAGCATTATTACCAGGGAAAAAGCGACTATCTGTATTATTTTATTATTCTTGGATTAAGCAAATTAGCAGAAGGTGGAAAATTTGGTTTCATTACTACTCAATATTGGTTAACCGCTGATGGAGCAGGCACACTTAGAAAATATATTCTTGAACATGCCAAAATAATTGAGATAATTGATTTCAAAGGGATCAAACTTTTCCCGGAAGCCCAGGGACAGGAAAATATTGTTTTTATTCTTGAAAAATGCAGCATAGAAACCGAACGTGCAAACCATAAAATTAAAGTTGTTCAGTTCAAAAATGAATGGGTAAACTCTGATAAAAAATACATTGATTCGCAAAACAGGGTCATTACCAATTATGATCGCTGGATGGATTTACTCATCAACCCTAAGCAATTTGAATTGTTTGCCGATCCCGTTAAAGTTAATTTTGAGTTGGGAAAAGATAAAAAGGAAAATATTGCTGATGTATATTACAGTGGAATAACTCAAGGTGAATTAGACGAAAACGCCTGGTATATTTATTCGCGTGAAAAAGCAGTAAAGCTTGCCAAAAATTGTGTCGCTCTTACCGATTTATTTAATGTGAACCAAGGCATCGTTTCCGGTGCTGATAAAGTTACTGCTGAAAACATTAAAAAAATTCCAAAAGGCGAACAGCAGGAATTTGGTATAAAACCGGGTGATCCTATTTTCATTTTTGACAAACAGCAATTGGATGCTTTTCAACTCCCCGATGATGAAATGGAATTTGTAAAATCATTTTATAAAAATTCTAACATCCATCGTGGGTTTGTGGATTTCAGTGATAAACAATTTGTTTTTTATGTTAATAGTTGTGAGGATGAACAAACAATAAAAAAAATAGTAGGTCATCTAAGGAAATTTAAAGGGATTTTAGATCCGCGCAGAGAAGTCGAAAATGGAAGAATACGTTGGTTTGATCTTTGGTGGCAGAGAGAACAAACTATTTTTGAAAGCGAAAA
>Ga0163199_1000526_pt1 | contig 24157 bp, 12 predicted proteins | sample PL_2010_150m_FD_113537 | JGI IMG/M metagenome (GOLD analysis project Ga0163199, IMG submission 113537) | Freshwater microbial communities from Powell Lake, British Columbia, Canada to study Microbial Dark Matter (Phase II) - PL_2010_150m | ecosystem: Environmental > Aquatic > Freshwater > Lake ...
ACCGCCTACATGCTCTACATGATGATGGTTGCCGATGGTCCGCACAAAACGGCCCACTATGCGATCTGCACGGGCTTCATGGCGCTGGGTATGATGGTGCCTGGCATGGCCGCCGGCTGGATTCAGGATCACATCGGCTACGTGAAGTTCTTCGTCTGGGTGCTGGTCTGCACGATCCCGTCGTTCGTGGTGATCGCGCGGCTCAAGATCGACCCGCAGTTCGGCCAGAAGAATCCCGGGCCCAGTTAGCCCGTTCGGACTTGGCCGGCGTGGACGATTTACTCGCCTCGGTGCAAGCGGTCGTCGTAGGGTTGGGCATCTGGGTCGATTGACACTTCCGCTCATGAGCCAACCTTCCGCGCCGCCGCCCGGCCAATCCATGCCTCCCCAAGCGGATCTGGTATGGCAGCTCGTTTTCGAAGCGTGCTCGGATGGAGCAATTATCTGTAACGCGGCTGGCATGATTGTGGCGGCCAACCCCCGGGCCGCCCGATGGCTGGGGCTCGCCGCCAGCGTTCTGGTCGGCCGCGCCATCAGCGATTTCCTGCCGCCATCAGCGACCACGGCCTCGCCCTTTCCCGGTGTGCATCCGCCGTTGGAGACGCGCCTGCGGCGGCCGGACGGCACGGAATCGCTGGTGACCATCGAAGTGAGTTCGCTCGATGACCGCCGGCGGGTTATTTTTCTGCGCGACCGCCAACAACAGGAAACGCGGCTCAACCGCGTCAACGCCGTGCTGCTGAACCTCGGCGATGATTTCGAGCGCAATGTGCAGCTCCTCACGGCCGCGGGCGGCGAGTTGCTCGAGGCTGATTGCGCACTCTACAACCGGCTCGACGGGGAACTCCTGTGCGCCAAGGGCCAGTGGCAGACCCCGCCCGGATTCAAGGCGGAGGATGCCCCCGAGGGCCATCTCTGCTACGATGTCATCCGCCAGGCCTCGAACGAGCCGCGGGTGGTCGCGCATTTGCAGGAAACCGCTTATGTGAAAACCGACCCCAATGTGGCGGCCTATGGGCTGCGCACCTACCTGGGATGCCCGGTGAGATTTGGCGGAAAAAACCGCGGATCCTTGTGCGTGGTCTATAGGCGCGATTACCAGCCCTCCGCGGATGATCGGCGGATTCTTGGGTTGCTGGCTGCGGCCATCGGGCAGGACGAGGAGCGGACGCGGGCCATGGCGGCGCTGCGGGTCAAAGACTGGGCCATCGAGGCGTCGATCGCCGCCATCGCCCTGTCCGACCGCGCTGGCCGGCTCACTTACGTCAACGGTGCCTTCCTGACGATGTGGGGCTACGCCGAGCTCAGCGAGGTGCTGGGTCGGCTGGCGACCGAGTTCTGGGATGTGCGCGGCCAGGCCGAGCAAGTCATCGCGGCCCTCGTAACCAAGGGCAGTTGGGTGGGCGAGATGAACGGCCGGCGCAAGGACGGCGCCACTTTCTGCGTGCAGCTTTTTGCCACGCAAGTGAAGGACACGGCGGGCGAGCCCATCGGCATGGTCGGATCGTTCGTGGATTTGACCGAGCGCCAGCACACGCAAGAACAGTTGCGGGCGAGCGAGGAACGACTCGCCAACGTCGTGAACACCGTCCCGGACGGAATCACGCAGGTGGATCGAGCCGGCCGCATCGTCTTCGCCAATACGGCGGCGGAGCAGATTCTCCGCTTGTCCCGCCGCGACATCACCCAGCGAACCTACGACGATCCGAGCTGGAAGATCACCACCTTGGACGGGCAACCATTCCCCCATGACGACCTGCCCTTCGTCCGGGTGATGCGGACAGGGCGGCCGGTGGCCAACGTCCAGCACGCCATCGAGCACCCCGACGGCACGCGCGCCTTCCTGTCCATCAATGCCGCGCCCGTGCGGGACGGCGCCGGCGCGCCCGATGGCATGGTGGCGTCGATCACCGACATCACCGACCGCAAGCGGACCGAAGACGCGATGCGCGACAACGAAGAGCGGCTCCGGCTGGCGCTGGCGGGCACCAGCCAAGGGCTCTTCGACCTTAATCTCCAAACCGGGCAGGCCACGTTCACGCCGGAATATGCCACGATGCTGGGCTATGACCCCGCCGGATTCCGCCTCGACGTCGGAAGCTGGACGGAAATGTTGCACCCCGACGAGCGCGAGCACGCGCTGGCGACCCTGGGCGCATGTGTCGCCGGCAAGACCCGGGCCTACTCGATGGAATGCCGCCTGCGCACCCAGGCCGGCGACTGGGCGTGGGTTTTGTCGTCCGGCAAAGTGGTCGCCTGCGATTCAGCGGGCCGGCCGTCGCGGCTGATTGGCGTCCATTTCAATATTACCGAGCGCAAACAGGCCGAGGCCGCCCTGCGTGAAAACGAATATTTCCTGGCCAAGTCGCAGGAGATCGCCCGGCTCGGTTCCTACAAGCTGGAGATCGCTAAAGGCCATTGGGTCGCCACCCCGGAACTAGATCGGATCTTTGGCATCGACGCCACCTATCCCAGGACGGTCGAAGCCTGGACGCGGCTGGTCGCACCAGACCAACGGGACGCCATGGCCGAATATTTTGCGACGCATGTGGTGGGTGGGCGCAACCGATTTGAACGGGAATACCGGATTGTCCGTCCATCCGATGGGCAGGAGCGCTGGGTGTTCGGCATCGGTGAGTTGGAGTTTGACGCCGCCGGCCAACCCATCCGCATGATCGGCACGATCCAGGACATCACCGAGCGCATGCGGGCGGACCATGCCTTGCGGGCCAGCGAGGCCCGGCTGGCCGAGGTGTTCGCCAACATGGACGACATTGTCTTCCTGTTGAACGTGCAGGATGATGGCCGGCTGGTTTACGAAAGCTTCAATCCGCGGTGCGAGCAGATCACGGGCTTGAAGTCATCCGAGGTTTGCGGCCGGTCGCCCGACGAGGTCCTGCCCCCGGAAAACGCCGCGATCCTCATGCCCCGCTACCGGGCGTGCCGGGACTCGGGCCAGGTCATGCACTATGAATCGGAGCTCACCTACGCTCCCGGCCGGCGCAACTGGAGCACCACGCTGGTGCCGATTCGTGACGAACATGGCCGCGTCTACCGCATCGCGGGATTCGGACGCGACATCACCGAGCGGCAAAAGGCCGAGCAGGACCGGCTCGAACTCGAGCGCCGGCTCCTGCATGCGCAGAAGCTGGAAAGCCTCGGCATTCTCGCCGGCGGCATCGCCCACGATTTCAACAACCTGCTCATGGGGATCCTCGGCAATCTCGATCTGGCCCTCATGGATCTCTCGCCGGTTTCGCCCGCCCGCTCCAGCATCCAGCAGTCGGTGCTCGCGGCCCGTCGCGCTGCCGAACTCACCCGCCAGATGCTCGCCTATTCGGGCCGGGGCAGCTTCATCATCCGGCGCCTAAACCTGAACGATCTCGTCGAAGAAAACGCCCACCTCTTCCGCGCCTGCATCTCCAAGCTGGTCACCCTCGACGTCGAGACCGCGGCGGACCTGCCGCGCATCAAGGCGGACCCCGGACAAATCCAGCAGGTGGTCATGAACCTGATCACCAATGCCTCCGAGTCCATCGGCAACCGCCCGGGTGTCGTCCACCTCCGCACAGGCGCGGTGGATTGCGACGACGCCACCCTCCGGCGCAGCCGGGCGGATGGCATCCCGCCGGCCGGCCGGTTTGTCTTTCTCGAAGTGGTGGACACTGGCTGCGGCATGGACGAGGGCACGCAACAGCGGCTCTTCGATCCGTTCTTCACCACCAAGTTTACCGGACGCGGGCTCGGCATGTCCGCCCTCCTCGGCATCGTGCGCGGGCACCACGGGGCAATCTTTGTCGAAAGCACGGTGGGCCAAGGCACCACGATCCGCGTCCTTTTTCCTGCCGAAATGCCCGCCATGACGGCGGCCACGGTCGCGGCTGCGCGGCCGCCGGGTCAGCCATCCGCAGCGGCTCCGTCCGGTGCCATCCTGGTGGTGGATGATGAGGATATCGTTCGCCGGGTCTGCAGCTACATGCTCGCCAAGCACGGCTGGCGCGTGCTGGAAGCCGCCGACGGCCTGCAGGCCATCGACATCGTCCGGCGCCAGGCCGCGGACATTGCGTGTGTCGTTCTCGATCTATCCATGCCGCACATGGGAGGCATCGAGGTGTTTCACGCCCTGCGGCTCCTCCGGCCCGACCTTCCAATCATCCTCAGCAGCGGCTACAGCAACGATCAGGGAGCCAGCAAACAGCTGACCACCGAAGGACTCGCAGGGTTTATTCAAAAACCCTACACGACCGAGGCGCTGCTGGGTGAATTGGAGCGCGCGTTGAAGCGACCGTAGCGGGCGAAGGCGCCGGTCGGTGCGCGCAACAACCTGCGCCTACGGCACAACGTAAACCTCCACGAGCGCCTGCCCGGTGCTGGTGCCGGCACCCGACACGAGCGCCGTGTAGGTGCCGGGGTTCATCGTGAGCAGGGTGGCGGCGTCCTTGCTGGCCGCGCCCAGCGCGAAAGCGGCGACACTGGTCGCCGCGGCAGCGATTTCCGCAGTGAACACAGAGCTGCCCCAGTTGTCGTTTTGCGCGAGGGTGGTGCTGGTGCTGTTAACGACGCGGAGCTGCGGATCGGCGAGCACGCCGACGACCCCGAAGGCGACGAGGGCGGGGCCGGCGGCGCGCACCAACACTTGTTGCGCCGTGGTGCCGCCGAGACCAAAGCCGACAATCGCGGTTTGCTCACCAAAGCCGGAGAACGCGCGGGTCGAGAGATTGACAAGGCGTGCGGCGGAATCCGGCGCGAGATCATAAAGTTCAATCAAGGCGACGCCGCTGCCGACCGGCTCAGCGCTGCGCACGACGGCGGAATAGGCGCCCGGCGGGAGAGAGGCGAGCAGCGCCGCATCGCGGCTGCCGGCGGTCAAACTGAACGCGCCCGCGGCCGGAAAGGTGGCCGCAAGTTCGGCGGCGTTCGCGGCGCTGCCCCAGTCGTCGTTCTCGGCTACCGTAACCCCGGCGCTGTCGACAATGCTGAGGCGGGGATTGGCCAGCGCGCCGGTGAGACCGAAGGAAGTCAGCGTCGGACCGACGGCGCGAATGAGCAGTTGCTTTCGGCCCGTGCCGCTCACGACAAAGCCGGCAATGATCGTGTCGTCGCGGGTGGCGATGTAGGCGCGCGTCGAGAGATTGGTGAGCGAGAAGGGCGGCTTCGTCTGGCTGGTGGCGAAGCGGACGCGGAAGGATTTCCCGCGCGCGGTGTTGACGTTGACGGTGAAACGAATTGTCGGCTCGAGTTGGGTGACGGTCACGCCGTCATCGGCGCGGACGGTGGCGGTGGCGGCTGACTCCAACTCCACGGTGATGAGGCCGGGGTTGGCCTGCGTGGGATCGCTGATCGCAACGTCAATGAAACCCGCGTTGTCATTTTGGACGGCGACGCTGGCTTTCTTGTCCACCGTGATGCCGCCGACCGTGGCGCGGCCATCGTTCCAAAAGTTGGCGGTGATTACTCCGAGAGTCGTGTGGCGCACGGCTTGCACGGCAGGGGAGTTCTCGAGGACGGCGACGGGCGGGCTCGAGGCGAAATCCGCGACCTCGGCCGCCGAGCGTCCAGGCAGCAGCACGTAGGCGTAGGTCGCATTGGTGGGGTTGCTGCCGTGCTCGAACCACAGCGTGAGATAATTGCGCGTAATCGCGGTCGTCGGGCCGCCGCCGTTGATGTCGGACCAGGCGCCGGTGCGGGTTTCGCGAAGCGCCATCACGGTGGAGGCGCTGGGAAAGTAATAGCCGACATCTGCGCCGGTCGTGCGACCGGCGAGGTGAGCCCAGCGAATGCCGGACAACGCCTCCGACCAGCCCGGCGCGGTGGGCTTGGCGGTGCCGTCGACGGTGAAGGCGTTGGTGCCGGCGGTGCTCAGCAGGCGGTTCTCCACCGTGGTTTCAATGGGGCGGCTGTCGGTGCTCGTGACGCCGCTGCCGAGACAGACGACCTCGTGATCGAACATGAACCAGGATTTTTTCGCGGTGAGCGTGTTGTTCCAGCCGTCGAGCTGCATGCCGGCCGCGCCGTGGCGGCCGAGCGAAACGCCGCCGACCCAGTTATAGACGGGGCTGGTGCTCTGGCCCGAGCCGTTGGCGCGCGTCTGCGTGGCATCAACCGTCGTGCCGGGGAGGCGGCGCGGATTCACGGTCGGCCAATACGCGTCGCTGAAATGGGTAAGGTCGCCGTTGTAGAGATAGGTCATGCCGTCCCCCGTGTGCCAGCCGCGCAGATTCTCGGTGTTGATGCTCTCGTAGGTGTAGATGCGCGAGGACGACATGCTCAGGCCGACGCCATAGCCGGGCCCGAGGTGCGCGACGCGATCCATGCTGCCGAAAACATAATTACCGCGCAGCTCGCCGCGCGGCGTAACCGCCGGGTCGGTGAGCAACTGCTGGACGTCAGCAATCAGCGGCAGCGCAGCCGAACCCGTGAAATTGCGCGACGTGTCTGACTCCGCCCACGAACGCAGCATCGCGCGCAACCGGGTGCGATCGGCGGCGGGCGCGAACTCCGCGATACGCAGGATGCTCTGCATGATGCTGTGGCCCGCGCCGTGTTCGCTCGTGGAGTTGCGGGAGATTTCGCGCCCCTGCTGCATGGCCATCATGCCACCGCGGTAGATGAGCGGCTCGTAGGCCTGGTAGATCCACTGGATGACATTCGCGAGATTCGGATCGACCACGCGCCAGGTGGACCCGGCGGTGCTGTCGGCGTTCGGGCCGTTGAGCAGCGCGAGCATCGGCGCCATGGTGGCGAGCAGCGACGCGCCGTAGCCGCCGGTGTAGGGATGCTTGGTGTGCTGGATGAATGAGCCGTCCACGTAGAAACCGTCACCGCTGGTCACGTAGAGGAAGAGATTGCTGAACGCATCGCGGGCGGCGCGGAGCTTGGCGGCGTCCTTCACTAGCAGGCCGCGGATGGTGACGACGTAGATTTTCCACATGCGGTTGGCGCCGGTGAATGTGCCGGTCGAGCCGCCCGCGGCCGGCGTCGTCGCGGAGGGTGTGAACTTCTCGATCGCGCGCATGTGGTTCGCGAGCTGCGTGGCGCTGAGGTCGCCATACATGAGCGTGGCGAGGTCGACCAGCGCCATGGGCGAACCGATCTCCCAGTGCCACCAGTTGTCGTAGATCGCCTTGGTCTCGTTGTAGCGGTTGGCATACATCCAATCGAGGCCGGCGAGGATGTCGGTGCGGAGCGTGGCGTTGCCCTGGAGCGTTGAGCCCGCGGTCGCGTAGGCGAGGGCCATTGCCCGGAGACGAGAGTAGTTGGAGTTGAGGTCCGCAGAGATCGTCGTGCTCGCGATGTCGCTCCAGAGATGGGTGCGCGTGGCGGATTTGTTCAGCGAAGACCAGTAGTTGTTGGCGGTGTTGGTGACGCTTGTGATGGCCGCTGCGGTGGTGGAGTCGGTGGACTTGAGGCCGCTGCCGCCGGTGAGCATGTCCGCCCACTTCTGGCGCAGGGTGTCGAACTCGTCCGCGTGGGCCGAGATCGCGGTGCACAGAGCGACAGCGAAAAAGAGGGCACGGGCGACCATTGTCATGGGCGGCGGATAATACCGTTTGTCATTCTGAGCGCAGCGAAGAATCCAATAGAAGTTTCGGCGCGCTGGTGAGGAGCGTCAGTTCAAATAGATTCTTCGCTGCGCTCAGAATGACAGCCATGGGGGTAGTAAGATTCTCGGGGATTTTCAGTAGAGCAGATATTTCCTCCGCTCTGCGCGGAATTTTTCCTCGGCAGCGCGCCATGACGCGACGATCTCGGCGGCGGTTTTGCCGGACTGCAGCGCGAGACGCGTGGCGTCGGTGCCGTTCACCTTGTCGAACATGTCGAATTTCTTGCCCGCTTTCACCGCCTCATCGAACGCGTCGCGACCGGCGGCCTGCTTCAGCGCCTCCAGCGCGTAGTAGTTGATCGCGGTGAGGGGTGCGGCGGCGGGATCAGTGAAGTGCAGTTGCACGCCGCCGACGATCTCGTCCTTGAACGTGGCGTAGTAGGGCTTGTAGGTGAGCGGGCGGAAGTGCACGCCGGGCAGGCGGTAGCCATTGAGTTTCACGGCGAGCGCGTGCGGATCGATCTTGGGCAGGCCGACGACTTGGAAGGGCAGCGGGTAGCCAACTCCCACGCTGACGGTGCCGAGTTCACCGAGCATGCCGGTCGCGACCTGGAAAAGCGGCGACTCTCCGTGCGGGATGTGCGGCGAGGCCGGCACCCACGGCAGGCCAGTGTCGCGCCAGACCATCGTGCGTTTCCAGCCACGCATCGGCACGACGGTGAGCTTGCACGGTTTCTTGAGCCAACCGCGGTCGTTGAGCATGCGGGCGAGCTCGCCACACGTGAGGCCATAGACGTAGGGCACATTCCACTGGCTGACGAACGAACGAAACTTTTCCTCCACGAGCGGGCCCTCGATGCGCACGCCGCCGAGTGGGTTGGGACGGTCGAGCACGATGAACTCGATGCCGGCCTCGCCGCACGCCTCCATCGCGAGACCCATCGTGCTGATGAACGTGTAGGAGCGCGACCCGGTGTCCTGTAGATCGTAAACGAGGGCGTCGAGGCCGGCCAGCATCGCGGGCGTGGGCTTGCGCGTGGCGCCGTAGAGCGAGTGCACCGGCAGGCCGGTGCGGGTGTCGGTGCGGCTCTCGACCTTGTCACCGGCGGGCACGTCGCCGTAGATGCCGTGTTCGGGACCGAAGAGCGCGACGAGGGTCACGCCTTTCGCGGTGCGCAGGACTTCGATGGTGGTCGCGAGGTGCGAGTTGACGCCGGAGGGATTCGTGATGAGGCCGACGCGCTTGCCGGCCAATTCCTTGAACTTGTGCTCAACGAGAACCTCGTTGCCGAGTTTGACGCGTGGTTCGGCGGCAAGCGCGTTCGTAACGACGGAGGCAAAAATGACCAACAGGCGACCGAAAGACATGCGCACACCCCTAATGCTTCACGACGACGAGGCCAGCCTTTCGCGTTGAGCCGGTGGCGGGAGCGCGTTGTGGTGTGCGCTTATCTTACCCATGAGCCAGCACCCCCGGTCGGTCCTTCTTGGCGTATTTGCCCTCGCCACGCTCGTCCTCACGAGCTGCCGCACGCCTCCGGGCACGCCGCTACACCGAATGGGCGACGAGATCGTGGTCGCCGGCCAGTTGTTTCACACGGGCACGCGCGTGGTCACGTGGATGGACCCGGGTGGCTACGATGCCTATCGCGTCGAGCGCCGTTTCGCGCCCATCGCAGAGAGCGGTTGGGACAAGACCAAGGAAACCGTGAAGGACATCCCGTCGCCAAATCGCTACAACCTCCGCCGCGGTTCGCTCACGCCCGAGGACATCGAAAAAGTGCGCGGTGGCGGCTGGGAGCTGGCGAAGCTGCAGTCGGTGGTCGACCAGTTCGTGCTCCACTACGACGTGTGCGGCATCAGCAAGGTCTGTTTCAACATCCTTCACGATCACCGCGGACTGAGCGTGCACTTCATGCTCGATCTCGACGGCACCGTTTACCAAACGCTCGATCTCAAGGAGCGCGCGTGGCACGCGACGACCTCCAACGACCGCTCCATCGGCATCGAGATTGCCAACATGGGCGCCTACCCGGCCAACGACCTGAAGGCGATCAACGAATGGTATCAGCGCGACGCGTCGGGCCGGCCCTACATCAAGGTGCCCGAGCGGCTCGGCGACCCGATGTTCTACACGAAAGATTTCACCGGCCGCCCGGCGCGGCCTGACCTCGTCCGCGGGGTCGTGCAGGGCAAGGAACTCAACCAATACGACTTCACGCCCGAGCAATACGCGGCGCTCACGAAACTCACCGCCGCGCTCTGCAAGGTGTTTCCCAAACTCACGTGCGACTACCCGCGCGACGCCGCCGGCCAGCTGGTCCTGAAAAAACTGCCCGACGATGAACTGAAAAAACTACAGGGCGTGATCGGCCACTACCACATCCAGACCAACAAGGTCGATCCCGGCCCGGCGCTGCAATGGGACGCGCTCATCAACGGCGCGCGCGAGGCAATCGGGCTGTCGCCGCTGAAGGCGGGCGCGGAGAAGAAGTAGCGAGCCTCCGGCGGCCAGGGCAGATCGCTTGCCTGCGAGCTGCGCATACACTGATTATCTCGTAATTCCATCAAGGACGGTCTTGTTTTGAAGCGCGGAGTTGGCCGCCGGCCAAACGCTGTTATGGATGATCGACAACTTTTGCGGGAATACGTCCACACCGGGTCCCAAGCCGCCTTTCGCGGCCTCGTTAATCGGCACATTGGGATGGTGTATGCCGCCGCGCAGCGGATGGTTCAAGAATCGCACGCCGCGGAAGGCATCACGCAAAGCGTCTTCACCACGCTGGCGAAAAAGGCGGACTCGATTAATCCCTCCGAAGTGCTCGCGCGGTGGCTGCACGACACGACCCGGCGCCTGGCGGCACACACCTCGGCCACCGCTGCAACGCCAGCCCACGAAGTGGGGGCCGGAAGAGTTGTCAATGACTTGGAAACAATGATGGACAGACTGCCTCCGGCAGATCGCGACGCCATTGTGCTGCACTATCTGGAGAAACGCAGCCTCCGGGATGTGGCGGAGATCCTGCACCTCAGCGAGGAGGCGGCACACGCCCGTGTGAGCCACGCCGTGGAGCAACTCCACGCGCGATTCAACGAAAAGGGCGTGCCTATCGCCTCCGCCGTCTTGGCGACCGTCCTGTCCTCGGAATGCGCCGCGCACGTTCCCATTGGACTGGCCATCGCCGTCGGCACGGAGGCGTTGGATGCCGCGGCCACGGTTCCGGTGCGGCCTTCACCCGGAACTTGGTCGAACGGGAAAACCGCCGCCGCCGTGCTCGTGGTGGCGCTGGTCGTCGCCACGGGAGTTTTCCTTCGGCAAAACGCACGCGTCAACGAGCTGAAGTCGGAGAACGCCCGGCTCCTTGTCGAGCGGAAGAAACTCAGGACGGAAAATGCCCTCGGACGGCCATCAGTGGCGCGCGCGGGGAACGTCGAACTGGTGCGCCTGCGCCGAAGTGAGGACGAGTTGCTGCGGCTGCGGCGGGAAGTGGCGCTATGGCGCAAGCAGGCCGAGACCGCGACTCCGCCCGCGCCCCCGCCGGAGCCGCCGCCGCCGGTCGTGATACCGGCCGATCCGCACGACCCCGGCCGGTTCATCGGGAGCGAGGAGTTGAGATTTGCGGGTTACAGCACGCCCGAAGCGGCCATGGAATCCATCGTCTGGTGCATGCTGGCCGGCAGCTACGACGCGTTTCTGACCGCGTTGGGCCCGGAGGACCGCGCGGAGGAACTCAACTATCCCGAGGGCCGCGAATTCTTTGAGGCGAGGCAGCAACAGCTCGCGCCGCAATTCAAGAGCATGCAGGTAGCCGCGCTCAAGGTGCTGTCGGACGACGAGGTGGAGGTCAAAGTGCTCCTGGATTTCGGATCGCCGCTCTTCCACATCCAGCCGCTGGTGAGAGTTAACGAACAATGGCGGCTGTCCAATTCGACGCGCGATTATGATTCCGATTGGGACAGCGACGGGGATATCCAGCGGTTCACGACCGGCAGGTAACAGGATCTTCAAGGGTCTGGCGCCGGGATGACAGCGCCAGTCTGGCCGCTGCATTGCGCTCGAGCGGTGGCGGAGAAAACGCGCGACGCCTACGGCCGATCCCACAGCGACTGCCAGTAGCGCGGCTCGACGCCGCGCGCACGAAACTCACCGCCGCGCTCGGCAAGGTGTTTCCCAGGATCACCTGCGACGATCCGCGCGACGCCGCCGGCCAGCTGGTCACGAAAGAATTGGCTGACGACGAACCAAAGAAATACGAGGCTGTGATCGGCCACGATCACATCCAGACGAACGAAATCGATCCCGGCCCGGCGTTGCAGCGGGATGCGCTGATCAACGGCGCCCGTTGCGAAATTGGGCCCGCGCCGCTGAAGGCGGGGGCGGACGGAAAGTAGCGGCGCACAGCGCCAACGGCTGATCTCTTGGTGGCGAGTTATCCAATAACACACCGAACTGGGCGTTTTCAGGAGGTTCGCTTCAGCTACACACTAGGCGGTGCGTCTGCCTTTCGGATTTCTACTTTCTACCCGAGACGGCCTTCTCCACGAGCGGAACCAATCTCCTCGCGATCAGTTCATTGCCCTCATCGTTTGGATGCTGCGGATCGCGGAACAATTGCTTGTCGGCTTCGCCGAACAACTCGAGTCCTTCCACCACAAAAGTGAACTTATCGCCGGCCTCGCGTCGCGCCAGCGCTGCGGCCCGCATCATGTCTCGCAACCGCACCGATTTTGCCAGGTAAGCCGGATCAGTTTTTTCGTAGGTCGAATAGATTGGCGTGACGCAAAAGATAGGGACCCGCGGATGCGCCGCGCGGATCGTGGCCAGCATGCGAACAAAAGGGTCCTTCAACTGATCGCCGTATGACTTTCCGAGATCAAGGATATAGCCGGATGCCTCCACCTGGCTTACGAGATCAACAACGGCGGGCTCGGCCTTTCCCGCCCCAGCAAATCCCAGGTTCACAAAATCAAGGTTCAGCCGCCGGGCCAGCGCGGCTGGGTAGGTTGTCGCCGGGTGGTCGGAACCCGAACCCTGCAACACGGAAGAGCCGTAGCAGACAATTGGATGTCTGGTGGCAAACTCAGGAGGCGCCTTCAACTCGGCATCGGCATCGAGACCCACAGCCAGCACGCGGATCTCCTGATTGTTGGGCAGGTAGACGGTGATGTTCTTCCCGCCCCGGGCCTTGCCCTCGAACAGCAGCAGGTCCGTCGGTTGCGCCCGCTGCACCCGGGCCGACCCGGCCAAGAGGTCATCAACGTAGGCGTCGACGAAACAAGGCCTCGTCGGCGCCGCCTTGGCCTGCACGCGGATCGCCAGCTGCGACGAGGAACTGGTGAAGCGAATGCGACCGCCATCGGGAGCGACGGCGCGGCTCCAGACGCCGCCGGGAATCCGGGACTTGGCCGACTGCGGAAGCCGCCACAGTTCCGGAGCGTTTTCCTGAAACCATGGCAGCCCCCTTAGTTCCAGCTGCGGATCCGGAAACGGCAGCCAGCGCATCTCGCCAGCAGCGCTGAATCGCGGCGCTTCCTTTGCCGCTGGCTGATCTGCGGCCGAAGCGAGCGCGGCGAATGCGCTGAGAAACACAAATCCGGTCAGGCTTCTCATGAAGTGATCAAGTGACGACGATGAGACCTGCACATAGCGCGTGGATCAGCGCGAGGCGAGGCGCATCCACCGCTGGGCTACCGCCAGTCAGAAACGTCCCTGCACGCCGGCGCTGATGGTGGTGCCTTGCATGATGAAGGTCTCCAACTGGTCGGGGACGCCGCGGTAGTAGACCAGCGGCGAATTGAAGAGATTCGCGATGTCGAACTGCAGCGTCAAATTCGGCCGCAACTGCCAGGTAAACCCGAGGTTCACCATCTCGCGCGCCAGCATGACTTGGTTGCGCGAGGCCTGCGCCGCGTTGAACGACCGGATGTTCTCGCCCGTGTAGCTGTAGAGGATGCGAGTGCCGAACCGGCGGTAGTTCCACGAAAGGCTGACATTGCTCGTGGTGGGAACAAATCCGACGATCTGTTTGTTCGTGAGATAGCTGGAGCCGCCGAAGTTGCCGTGCGTGTCGATCTTGGTGAGGTTGGCGTTGAGACTGAGTCCCTTCAAGAGGCCGGGCAGGAACCGGAACTGCTGTTGATAGCTGAACTCCCATCCTTGCACGATGGCCGTTCCCGCGTTGGACGTCGTCAGTTTCTTGAACCCTGCATAATCGCCATCATAGCCGTTGTCTGGCCCGCTGGCAACGATTCCGACTTCCTGACCCGTGAGGATGTAGTCACGGATTGTCTTGTGGAACCAGCCCACGCTCAGGTTGCCCGAAGGTTCAAAATAATAGTCCACCGTGGCATCCCAGTTCTTGGCTCGCTGCGGCAGCAACGCCGGGTTGCCAATGGTGAGCGTCTGGTTCGTTTCGTTGGCCGTCTCGGTCGGCTGGGCGTTGGCCATGGACGGCCGGCCAAAGCTGGTCGACCAACTCACGCGCCCCTTCAGATTGGCGGTGAAATTCCGGTAGAGATGAATGCTGGGGAACGGCTGGGTGTAGGAACCATCGATCTTGCGAATATTTCCGGCATAGTCCCGCTGCGCGGTGCCCACGGGATCCGCCAGTTGCTGCGCGGCCGTGCTGGCGACCCGTTCGCGCGTCCAGCCCCACGCCTTGGTGTCCGTCGTCTCCTCGCGCACCCCGGCGAGAAAACCATTCCGACCGAACGTCCCCTGCGCCATAAGGTAGCCGGCGGTTACGGTTTCCTTCACTTCGAAAGTGCCGAGGTATTTGTTCGACTCGAAATAATATCGGTCCTCCTGCCAGAGCGAGGGATCGATGGGTTGGCCGTTCCGAATGAACGCGGCCGCATCCCACACCGGAATCTTGCGGCCGGTTTTCACCGTGTCCCAGAGGAGAATCGACGGATCGGTGGGCAGCGCGTTTGTGCCGAGGTAGCTCCAGCGATGGATACGGTTATTCTGCACGTTAACGGATTGCTCGCGCACCTGGCCACCGGCCTTGAGAAACACGCTGAACGCATCAACGGGCAGACGGTATTTGAGATTTCCGCGCACATCGCGGACCAGATGCTGGCTGAGATTCCCGGAGTTGCCCGACGTGAGTCCGTTGACCGTGGGGCGGTAGTTGTTGGGATTGGTGAAATCCAGCCCGCCGTTCTGGATGAACTTCGGGTAAAGGTCGGACTCGGTGCGATCAAGGATCCAGCCGACACCAGTCTCGCCGTTCGGACCGCGGACGTTGTTGGTGGACGAACCGGTCTGGCCGTTGGGCCCGATGAACGGCACGCCGCCGATCCGATTGGTGAGGATGCCATCACCGCCGAGTGTGCGATAGCGCATCCGGCTCCACAGTGCAGCCCAGTCGAAGGCAAGGCGGCCCAACTGGTGTTGGCCGCCAACGTCGACCTGCCGGAACCGCTGGACGCGGTTCATCAACGTGGAAGTAACGTCGATCGCTGCCGGAGGCGTGTTCGCCGAGGTCGCATTCGAAGCGGTCGCCACGGCACGAACCGTCGTGATGCGGTCTGTCCAGCCGGGCACCACGCCGGTTGAGGCGCTGGGAACCGTGGTCTGGCTGCCGGCAAATGCCCGGACCAGATATTGCCGTCGCATCGGCTCCGGGGCGTCGTAGGCAATGAGGTTGAGCGCGAGCTTGCTGTTGGGCGTGAGGCGATAGTCCAACTTGGTCGCGAGGCTCATCTGCTTCCGGTTGTTGTAATTGTCCGTCGTGCGGTAGTCCCAGAGATAGGCAGGCGAGCTATTGGTTTGCTGGTAGTCGCGCTGAGCCCGAAAATAGCCGAAGACATTTTCGCTGTAAAACGCATGGACGGCGACCGCGAGATTATCCTCGCTACTGCCAAAAACGCGGAATTTCTCCTGATACGATCCGCTGAAGAGGGGATGCGTGCGATGCGCCTCGCGGAGCGGGATCTGCTCGGTGAACCAGGGCGCCTGCCGGACCGAGAGGTTATAGCTGAAGCGTCGTTTTTCTTTCATGCTGAGCGGCGAGCGCGTCTTGAAATTGATGGTGCCACCGAGCGAGTCGGCGCCCGAGTCGGGCGTGTGCCCCTTGATGACTTCCATTGACTCAAACATCGCACCGGTAAATGCCGTCATGCGGGTCTGGCGGTTGAGCGGGCTGAAACTCGCCATCAGGCCGCCATCGATGGTAATGGTGCTGAGCCCCGCACCCGTGCCCCGCACGCTGACGCTCTCGATGACTTCGTCGCCGGGATTGGCAAACGTGACGCCGGGCAACCGGATCGCCAACTCGGTGCCGTTGAGGTTGGGTAGATTGCCGAACTCGTCCATGGCGGCGACGTTCTTCACGTTGTCGGCGTTGCGCCGCGCGGTGAGCGCCGCTGCCATGCCCTCGCGCTCGCCGCTGACCGTGAATGCATCCAGCACGTAGACGCTGGAAGTGAGATTGAAATCCTGCACCGCACGCAGGCCGGCGCCCACGGTGACGATCACCTTTTCCGAATCGAGACCAGAGTAACTGACCACGACTTCGTGGGAGCCCACCGGCACGTTGGTGAGCACGAATCGCCCCGTGCTGTCCGTGAGCGTGGTTAGGCCCGCGTCCGGCACCTCAACTTTGGCCCCTTCCAGCAGGTTGCCAGTGCCTCGGTTGCTGACGGCGCCGGAGATAATTCCGCTGATGGTCTCGGAAGCGGCCGCCCAGGCTGAGGGAGCGGCGACGCCGACCAGCACAAGGGTGAACAACACCGCGGGGCACCAGCCGCGCGCGCGAACCGACCGAGAGACGTTAAGGGCAACAGTAGCATTCATGTGAACCTCCTGGCAAATGACACATCTCTGAACCTTGGTCATCGACTCGGGTGCAGCCTACTCCCTCGCGGTGAGAATCGCGAGAGGGATCGTCTCGGAAAACACCGTTCGAGCAACACTAACTCTGGTGGCGAGCTGCGGCTTGGGATGTATGACTTGGTTTTGAGGGCGATTTGAAAACAGCGTTGCTCAAGCAGTGGCGCAAGGTCGCCGCGCTGCCCTTAAGCCAGAGCGCAGAAAAAACGCGCCAAAAACTACGGCCGATACCACAGCGACTGCCAGTAGCGCTGCTCGACAGCGCGGAAGTCGGCCACCGCGGCAGGCTCGGTGTTGGGTGGGAGGACGCCGTAGCGGATCATCTCACGGACCCAGTCTTTGCGCGGGCGGAAATCGGCCATGTCGAAGCGCCCCGCCTGCGCGAGGCGCGACTGGCCGGCGCGCACTTGCGTGAGGAGCGTTTGATAGTCGGGATCCGCGGTGTCGGCGAAGATAGTCTGCGGTTGTTTTGTTTTTGGATCGCGGCAGATGGCCCAGCCGCCGGCGGACTCGGCGAGCGGCGCGAGGAGCATGAGCGATTTTTCCGGACGCGTGAGGTTGAAGAGGATGTGCCGGCTGGTCAGGAGCCGCGGGTCGTTCCAGTCGGGACGCCAGAACGACACGCCACGCTCGTCGGCGAGCGCGCGCGGTAGAAGCTTTTCCTTTTCCGCGTGGCACGATGCGCAGCGGCGATCGATCACGGCGGCAGCGGCGCGGGTCTCGGGCCACGCGAAGTCGGTGTCGACCGGCTGGTTTTCCGCGTAGCCACCAATCATGCCGGTGCCGAGGGCGGCGTAGGTGCCGGGGTAGGCGGCCCCGGAGTCAATCCAGAGGCGGAGGAGCTGGTGCTCGGCGGGCGTCGCCTTGGCGCCGTAGTGCGAGCCGTTGACGAGTTTCAGGATCCGGCTCGCGGACGAACCGAGCGTGCGCGGGGCGTAGTTGCTCGTGGCCTGGTTGCGGCCGTCGGAGAACAGCCGCGCGACCGTCATCATATAGTAGCTGTGGCTATACATCGGGCCGCGGTCGCCGGTGAGGATGAGCCGGCCGGCACGCGGGCCGCCGGCGGTCGTGCGCTCGTAGCCGTGGCAATCCACACAGAGCCGGTCGAGGATCGGCTGCACATCGCGCGGGTAGTCGATCACGTCGGGGACGCTGGCGATCGGCTCGATGCGGCTGGCGGCGCGGCGGGTGGCCGTGAGTTCGTAGGCGGCGGTCGAGGGGGTTTTGGTGCGCTGCTCGTGGCAGCCGAGGCAGCTCGTGACTTCGCCGGGCTGGACGGTGAGGAAACTCTGCATGCGCTTCACCGCGAGGTCGTGCTCGTCGAGCGCGACGAGGAAAAAGCTGCGCAGCGCGGGCAGCTCGAAATACGCCGAGCCATCCGGCTCGACGGGCACGGTGCCGACGATGCGCTCAAGCGTGAACGTGCCGCCGTAGCTCAGCGGCTCCATGCCGCCGGTGAAATGGATCGGCATCGGGAGCGTCTCGAGCACGAGGAGCTTTTTGATCTCGCCGCGCTGGAGACCGGTCATGTTGCGGCCGTCGTAGATGTTGGCGAGGATGAGCCGGCCGTTGGATTCGTCGGGCCGCACGCGCGCGGGCATGGCGCGCTCGCGCGGCCGCGGAGCGAGCGGCCGGGGCTCGTGCACCTGCCAGCCCTCCTTGGCCTCGGCGGCGGTGAGGCGGAAAAGCTCCTGCTGGCGGCCCTGCCCGTCGATCGCGACGACGACCGGGCCATTCGCGGCGATGAAGCTGTCCTCTGAAAATGCCCACGGATCGCGATACGCCGCCGCCCCCTTGGTGATTTGGCGTGCGGATTTCTTCTCGTCGGGCCCGGCGCGGGGGTCGACGAGCGTGATGTGCCCCGCGTGATCGCGCTGGCCGTGGCCTGGCGAAAAGATGGACACGATGAGGTCGGAACCCGGGATCGGCTTCGCGTCGATCATCACGATGCCGGGATGGAGGTTGCCATACCACACGGTCTGCGCGGTGCCGTCGGGATTGGCGGCCCAGAGGTGGTGGTAGTCGACCTGGCTGCGGTCGACGTATTCCCAACGCGTGTAGAGCAGGCGGCCGTCGGGGAGCGGCCACGGCGTGTTATCCTGCTCGTTGTTGCTGGAGAGCGGGCGAAGCTGCGTGCCGTCGGGATTGCAGCGGTAGAGCACGGCGACCTGCGTGAGCCAGCAGTTCACCCAGCGTTTGCAACGCGTGGACACGAACACGATCGAGTCGTCGGGCAGATAGGTGGGCTCGATGTCGTCGTAAGCGCCGTCGGTGATCTGGCGGAGGCCGTGGCCGTCGATGCCGATCTCGTAGAGGTGATAGGCCTCGGTCCCGCCGCGGCGGTAGCTGAATAGAATCTTCTTTCCGCTGTAATGCAGCTGCGGGTCGCGCACCCCGCCGCGCGGATCGTCGAGGAGCGCGGTCTGCAGGTGCGTGGCGAGGTTGTAGCGCACGAGGCGGCCACCCTCGCGCCAGGCCTTGCGCTCGGGATCGTGGGCGTAATAGCCGATGTTGGCATACCAGTGGCCGTCGGTCTCATTGAAGCGGCGCAACGCAAACACGATCTCGTTCACACCGGCCATCGGGCCGCCGGGGGCGCGGAACGCATCGAGGAGATTGGCGGTTGGTGCGGGAAGGGGAGAGGATTTCTTTGTGGATTTCGGCGCCGGCTCGGCGGCGAACCCATTCGGCGGGCTCAGGGTTAACGCGGTCGCAGCGAGAAACAGCACAGAGAGCAGTTTCGTTTTCATAACGACAGGAGGTAGGCGACAAGGTCGTCGAGCTGCGCGGGCGTGAGGTGCGACGTGCGGCCGTGGCGATCGGCGGGGTTTCGCTCGACCAGCACCTCGCGCAGCGTGCGGGCGGAGCCGTCGTGCAGGTAGGGCGCGGTGCGCCAGCCTTCGATGAGCGTCGGCGTGTCGAAGGCCTGGCTTGGCGGATCGGTGCGCGCGCTGGTGCCGACGGCGTAGCTGTGGAGGTCGGTGAAGTAGCGGCCGGAGTGGCAGGAGGCGCAGGCGGTTTTCTTGTCGTCGAATACTTTCTTGCCACGCGCCGCCGCAGCGGAGAGCCGGCCGTTTTCAAGCCACGGGCTCGGCACGGGCGTGAGTGATTTCAGATAGGCGTCGACCGCGGTGGGAACTTCCTCGGGCGGAAAGGCAAACTGGATGTGGCGGAAGCCGGCGCGCACCGCCACTTCCGCGCTGTCGCGCACCCCCGTGCTCATCGCCGGCGGCGTGCGGTGGCTGAGCAGGAGGCTTTTGGCGTTTTTCGGATTGCCGAGGCCGTCGTTGAGCAAGTCCCAGTTGAAACCATCGACGCGCGCATCCCACGAGTGACACGTGGCGCAGCTCTGCCAGCGCTGGAAGCAGTAGGTCGCATCGTTGAAATATTGCTCGCCGAGGCGCGCGGGCGACGGCCTGGGCGGCGGGCCGAGCGCCACCCACGGCGGCGGGGCTTTCGGGCTGGCGAGGTCCACGGCCTCGAGCGCGTCGGAAAAATAATGCGCCACCCACGCGCGGCCCGCGGCGATCGTCACGGCCCGCGGGCCCTGGCCGTGCAGCGGAACGCGCCGCCGCGCGCCGAGTAGAAAGGCAAGGTCGGTCGTTGCCGCCGCGGCAGGGGTGCGGGCGATCCGGTCGAGCAGCGCGGAAAAATCGACCACGCTCACCTCGTGCGTGCCGGCGTGGGTGACGACGAGCTGGGTGCCGTCGGGGGTGAACGCCACGGCCCACGGATTGGCGGCGCCGGCGTCGAGCTCGTCGAGCAGCACGGTGGCGGTGACGCGGAGCGCCGCGACGTCGATCAGGGTGAGCGCGGCGCTGTTCATCCAGCCGCGCTCGACCTGTGTGGTCGGCAGCTGGTGGCGCGCGAGGTTGTGCGTCACGGCCACGTGCCGGCCGTCGGGCGTCACGGCCACGCCGAGCAGCAGCCCGCTGCCGTTGGGCAGCGTAAGGGTGGCGGTCACTTTGCGCGCCGCTGTGTCGATCACGCTGACCGCCGCGGCGACGATGTCGGCGTCGGCGGCCATGCCGTGCAGGTGATTCGCCACGAACAGCAGCTGGCCGTCAGGCGTGAGCGCGGCGGCAACCGGCTGTCGCACGACGGGAATTCGTGCAACCGTCTTTGCGGTGACGAGATCGATGATGGCGATGTCGTCGTTGAACTGGTTGCAGACATAGAGCGTGCGGCCGTCGGGGCTGAACACCGGTGCCTTCGCGGTGTGGCCGGCCGGCAGCCGCGCGGTGATCTTGCCGCGCGCCAGATCGATGAGACACACCGTGCTCTGCGGCGCGGCGCAGGTGACCGCGAGCGTCTGGCCGTCGGGCGACAGCGCGAGGCCCGAGGGCGCGGCGATCAGCGAAACCTTCCGCCGCAATTCGCCGGTGGGGGAGAGTTCCAGCACGCTTGGATTTGTGGCGCAGGCGACGAAGAGCGCCTGGCCATCCGCCGCCGCAACGATGGCGGTGGGCGACAGCGGCGCGCGGTCGGCGGCGCGGGCTGGCGTGGTGGCGACGAATGCGGCGACCACGCCAAACCAGCGCGTTGAAGGCAACGCGCTCCACCACGCGATTGCGGCGCGCACGGGTGAGAGGCGCGTCGAGCGCATGGCGCCACCTCAATATTCGCGCTTGGTCTCGATGCCCGGGCGCGGGACGGGATACTTGCCGGTGAGCGGATCGAGCTGGAGGGGCGCGGGGCCGTCCATCGTCAGCTTGTCCACGTCCGGCGCGAACTCATGCTCGCAGTTCAGCATCTGGTCGTAGGTGATGATCTGGCCGGTGTGCGCCGCCATACGGCCCATCGAACCCACCAGGCTCGCTTCCACGCCGCGCTTCACCTCGTTGTAGGGGCGATCCTGGCGGATGGCGTTGATGAGATCGTCCCACTCGAGCTGGTAGGGGCTCGGTTCGGGTTGCGGGAAGGCCCACTTGAGATTCGGATCAGTGAGGTCGATCTTGTCCTTCGCGGTCAGGAGGCGGGGGATGTTTTGGCCGGAGTAGATGCGCACCTGGCCGGGCGCGTGCGAGCGCGTGGTGATGACGGCCGAGCCTTTGGAGCCGTGGGCGTAGCTGGCGAATTCCTGGTGCACGCCGGGCATGTTGCGGCCCTCGTAGAAGAGCTTGGAGCCGTCCGGGTAGGTGTATTGGACCGAGTAGGTGTCGAAATTCTGATCGAGCGAATTGCCGCGATAGTGGCGGCCGCCGATGGCCATGGCCTCCACCGGCCAGGCATCCTTCATCCAGGAGCATTCATCGATTTGGTGGATGTAGTAATCCGAGAACACGCCGCCGCTGGCCCACAGGAACGCGTGGAACTTCGAGATCTGATACAGCACCTCGCTGAGGCCGTCGGGCTTGGGCGGGGCGGTGCCGCCACCGGGCCCCATGCGATAAGCGCGCATCGCGACGATGTCGCCGATCTGGCCGTCGCGGAGGCGTTGGTAGAGTTCCTGGCGACCCTTGCAGTGGCGGACCATCAGGCCCACGCCGACCTTCAGGTTCTTCGCCGAGGCTTCCTCGCCGAGCTTGAACATCCGCTTGCTCGTCGGGCCGTCGACGGTGACGGGTTTCTCCATGAACACGTGGAGGCCCTTCGCGATGGCGTAGGTGAACATGACCCAGCGAAACGCCGGGGGCGTGGCGAGGATCACGACGTCGCCGGGCTTGAGGCAGTCCATCGCGGACTTGTAGCCGTCGAAGCCGATGAAGCGCCGGTCTTCCGGCACATCGACGAGCGTGGCGATCGCCGGAGTTTTCACGAGTTTCTCGTGCGAACCCGAGAGCTTGGCGGTAAAGACGTCCGCCATCGCGACGAGCTTGATGGGGCCGCTCGTGGTGGAGAGCGCCTGCGTGGCAGCGCCGGTGCCGCGGCCGCCGCAGCCGACAAGCGCGACTTGGATGAGATCGCTGCCGGCGGCGTGCACGTGCGGCAGGGCGACGCCCGCAAGTGCGGAGACGGCGGCGAAGCGGCCGGAAGCTTCGAGGAATTCGCGGCGCGAAACGAGGCGAGGAGTTGAGGTGTTCATGGCTGAAGGGGTAGGAGGTTGCCGCCGGCCGAAATGCACGGTGGCGGATGGGTTGGCCGGAACGCGGATATTTGCAGGGAAGACGCCGACGATGGCGAGCGCGTTTCCGCGACATTAACCGCTTTCGCTTGCCGCCCAGATCGCTTTGGCTGCCACGCAACCTCGCCGCCCATGAAGATCAACGCTTCCACCCGCCGCCAGTTCATCAAGACGACCGCCACCGCGGTGACGGCGTTCACGATTCTGCCGCGGCACGTGCTCGGCGGGCCGCGCTTCGTGCCGCCGAGCGAAAAGGTCGCCCTCGCCATCGTCGGCGCCGGCGGCCGCGGCACCCAAAACCTGCGCGCCCTCCTCGCACAGACCGATACGCAGGTCGTGGCGATCGCGGATCCGGCGGAGACGTTCAGCCTCGAGAATTTCTACTACAAGGGCGTCGGCGGCCGGTTGCCGGCGCTAAAAATCGTCGACGACCACCACGGCAAGACGACGCCGGGCTACCGGTGCGCGGGCTACGAGGATTTCCGTGTGATGCTCGAAAAGGAAAAAGGGATCGACGCGGTGTTCTGCGGCACGCCCGACCACCTGCACGCCTATGTGTCGATTCTCGCGATGCGCGCGGGCAAGCACGTCTACTGCGAAAAGCCGCTCACGCATAACATCTGGGAGGCGCGCGAAGTCGCGCGCGTGGCGCAGGAGACCGGCGTCGCCACGCAGCTCGGCAACCAGGGCCACTCGACCGTCGGCATGCGCGAAACCGTCGAGCACCTGCGCGCCGGCACGATCGGCGCGGTGAAGGAAATTTATTCGTGGGTCGGCACCAAGCGCTGGAACCCCACGCTGACGACCAAGCCGGCTGCGATGGAGGCCGTGCCGGCCGGCATGAACTGGGATTTGTGGATCGGGCCGCGCGAACCGCGGGCGTTCAGCGAGGCCTACCATCCGGTATCGTGGCGCGATTTCTGGGCGTTCGGCGGCTCATCGCTGGGCGACTTCGCGTGTCACGACATGGACGCCGCGGCGTGGGCCTTCGATCTGCCGCCGCCGGCGCGGGTCGAGGCGTATGCGATCGGGCCGACCGATGCCGAAATCGCGCCGCACGGCAGCACGATCTACTACGAGTTTCCGGCGCGCGGCGACTGGCCGGCGCAACGGCTCACGTGGCTCGACGGGGGCGCGCGGCCGGCGGCGCCCGAGGCGCTCGGCAGGTTTCCGCTGCCGTCGCGCGGCACGATGTTCATCGGCGAGAAGGGTGTGATCCAATGCGACGGCGCCGGCGGCGCACCACGCGTGTTTCCCGAGAGCCTGCGCACCAGCATGACGAAACCGCCCGAGGCGATTGCGCGCTCAAAGGGTCACCACCGCGACTGGCTCAACGCCATCAAGGGCGGCCCGCCCGCGAGCAGCAACTTCGCCTACGGCGCACGCCTCACGGAAATCGGCCTGCTCGGCGTGCTCGCGCTGCGCCTTGGCAAACCGATCCAGTGGGATGCCGCGAACCTGAAGGTGGTCGGCAAGCCCGAGGCGGACGCGATGATTCGCGGCACGTATCGCGCAGGCTGGACTATCGCTTGAGCCGCGCTGCGGCGTCCGTCAGTGTCCGATGCCATAAAACTGTTTCCATGACGCCCGACCTTTCCGTCGCCACCAAACTCAAGCCACCGCTCGATCCCGGGTTCCAGCCGGCGGTGTTGTGGAACCGCGCCTACCGCGACCTCGTCGCGCGCGACGCCGGCGCGCGGCCGTTCGCGCTGGC
>Ga0163199_1000529_pt1 | contig 24101 bp, 20 predicted proteins | sample PL_2010_150m_FD_113537 | JGI IMG/M metagenome (GOLD analysis project Ga0163199, IMG submission 113537) | Freshwater microbial communities from Powell Lake, British Columbia, Canada to study Microbial Dark Matter (Phase II) - PL_2010_150m | ecosystem: Environmental > Aquatic > Freshwater > Lake ...
ATATTGAATAATCTTAAAAAAAACAACTATGAGTAAAATACTTGGTATAGATCTTGGAACAACAAATTCTGCGACGGCTGTTGCCGAAGGAGGCGAGCCGCGCATTCTCGAAAACACGGAAGGCGTGCGGACAACTCCCTCGGTTGTTGCCATGAGCAAAGCCAATGAGCGCTTGGCAGGACTTCTCGCCAAAAGGCAGGCAATAACAAATCCGAAGAATACGATTTTTTCCGTAAAGCGCCTTATCGGACGCAAGTTCACAGATGCCGAAGTTCAGCGCGATAAAGCATGGCTGCCTTATGATATTCAGGCAAGCGCCAGCGGAGGGATTGAAGTCAAAATGGGAGATAAGTTTTATTCTCCGGAAGAAATTTCATCTTTCATCCTCGCGAAGCTCAAAGCCGATGCGGAAGCCAAGCTCGGTGAAAAAATAGAAGAAGCAGTCATCACTGTTCCGGCTTATTTTAACGACTCGCAGAGGCAGGCCACAAAGAATGCCGGCGAAATTGCCGGACTCAAAGTCCGCCGTATCATTAACGAGCCGACGGCGGCTGCTCTCGCTTACGGTCTTAACAAGCAGAAGAACGAAAAAATCGTCGTTTACGATTTCGGCGGAGGAACTTTCGACGTTTCCGTTCTTGAAGTCGGCGATGACGTTGTTGAAGTGCGTTCGACCGGCGGCGACACTCATTTGGGCGGAGACGATTTCGACAAGCGAATCAACGAGTATCTTGTTGCCGAATACAAAAAGCAGGAAGGGATAGACATTTCCAAAGACCCATTGGCACTTCAGCGCCTGAAGGAAGCTGTTGAACGCGCCAAGCACGAACTTTCGACGGTCACCGAAACGGAAGTCAATCTTCCATATATCACTTCAGACGCAGCCGGCCCGAAGCACTTCCTGTTAAAATTATCGCGCGCTAAACTGGAATCACTGGTGCAGGATTACATCGACCACTCAATTGAACTTACGGAGAAAACCGTTAAAGAGGCAGAATTCGCTCTTTCGGATATAAACGAAATAATCCTTGTCGGCGGACAAACGAGAATGCCGGCCATACAGGAAGCCGTCAAAAAACTTTTCGGCAAAGAGCCGCACAAAGGCATCAACCCCGACGAAGTCGTGGCGCTCGGCGCCGCGGTGCAGGCGGGAATTCTTCAGGGCGACGTCAAAGACATTTTGCTTCTTGACGTTACGCCACTGACATTGAGCATCGAAACTCTCGGTTCGGTTGCAACGCCGATGATTGCCAAAAATACAACCGTTCCGACATCTAAGTCGCAGACATTTTCCACGGCTGCCGACAACCAGTTGTCCGTGGAAATACACGTTCTTCAGGGCGAGCGTTCGATGGCCGCGGACAACAAGACTCTCGCTCGTTTCGTTCTCGACGGCATTCCTCCTTCGCCGCGCGGACTCCCGCAGGTTGAAGTGACTTTCGACATTGACGCGAACGGCATTTTGAACGTTTCCGCGAAAGACAAAGCCACCGGCAAATCGCAGTCGGTTAAAATCGAAGCCACAACCAGCCTGTCCAAGGAAGAAATAGAAAAACTTAAAAATGAAGCAACTGCTTATGCCGCCGAAGACGCCAAGAAGCGCGACCTGGCAGAAACCAGAAACCAGGCGGAAACCCTTGTTTATACTGCAGAAAAGGCGCTTAAGGACGCCGGCGATAAAGTACCTGCCGACATAAAAACAGCTGTCACCGGGAAAGTGGACACTCTCAAAAAATCATTGCAGGAAAACCGCGAGGTTGAAGCCCTTAAGTCCGGAATAGCCGAACTCTCCGCCGAGATTCAAAAAATCGGGCAGAGTGTGTATAATAAGGACGATGCCGACAAATCTGGAGAACACGATAAGGGGGACGAGACAAAATCTTCTTGAGCAGGTTCCGGTAGAGAAGATAATCCGGCCCAAGGGTTTTTATAAATTAATTGTCCTTGATTTTTTGACTGTAATTTCAGCTTTCTATTTCGGTTATTCCGCGAGTAGTTTTTTGCAGACCGGAGGAGTGCTCGCGCTTTCGTTCGGCGTTTTCCCGATTCTTCTCCTTTCTTCTCTTCAGGTTATTTTGACAAAAAGTCTTTTGCGCAGATTTCTTGTTCTTGCCCTGGAAGCGATAGCCATTCTTTTATTTTTTCTGCAGGAAGATATTTTCTATCTTGCGGTAGCAGGAGGAATTTTTCTTGCGTTTTCGCTTTGGGGAGAAATCATCAGCCGTACGGAAATTACCAGTTCTATTGAAATAAAATTTTTGAAATCCATTTTGCCGGTTTTGAACAAGACAATGACCGCCCTGGCGTTTATTGTAATCACTTTTTATCTGCCGCATTGGGACAGCAAGAATATTTTCATTTCAAAACCCGCGTTCGGCGGCATTTTCGTATGGTCAACGGGTTTCATTCATGACTTTTATCCGGAAATAAATTTCGATTCCAGCGTTGACGATCTTGCCAAGCAGATCACAGTTTATAATCTTACCGGAACGCATCCATATGAAGATTTGCCAGCCCCTGCTCAAAAGACTTTACTGAACCAAATTTTGTCGCAAACGCAGGACCAACTGAGAAAATTTTTAGGCAGCAACCTTAGCGGCGACGAAGTCTTGAGGGATGTTGCTTACGACCTTATTCATAAATCCTTGATTAACTGGAGAGAACAGTTCGGTTGGTGGTTCATATCGGCATGGCTGGCCGTGCTTTTTCTGATAGCCCGGAGCTTCGGAGGAATTATCGTATGGGTATCGGCCCTAATTTCGCTTCTCGTTTATCAGCTCCTAATCGCGTTTAATTTCATAGCCATACGTGGCGAGTCCGTCATCAAAGAAACTATAAAGTTTGTGTAGCATTTCTTGCTTTAAGGTCAAGCCAGGTATTATAATTATCGAACTTATATGAAGGACTATTATCAAATTCTAGGTGTTACCAAAAGCGCTTCCGATGACGAAATAAAGAAAGCTTATCGCAAGCTGGCGCATAAGTACCACCCGGATAAATCTGGCGGCGACGAAGCCAAGTTCAAGGAGTTGAGCGAGGCTTATCAAGTTCTCTCAGATAAGGCCAAGCGTTCCAATTACGACCGTTTCGGCACGGCCGAGCCTTTTGGCGCCCAAGGCGGACCAGCCTCGGGCTGGGGAGCCGGCCAAAACCCATTTGGTGGTTTCGGGGCGCAGGGCTTTGATTTTTCTTTTCAGGATGCCGGAGATATGAGCGAGATGTTTGAGAGTTTTTTTGAAGAAATGGGTGTCAAGCCGAGACGGCGGACATATGAGCGCGGTTCCGACCTTGAGTTATTGCAGGAGGTAACGCTTGAAGAATCTTTCCGCGGGGCGGCGCGTTCGGTTAAGGTAAGAACTTCAGTAACTTGTAACGAGTGTAGAGGAAAAGGCGGAGACCAGTCGGCCGGTTCGAAAGATTGCGATGCCTGCGCAGGCAAAGGAGAAATCAGGGAAAAGCGCCAGACATTCTTCGGAAGCTTTTCTCAGGTAAAGCCGTGCGGCCAGTGCCGCGGTTCCGGCAAAATACCGAACAAAGTTTGCAAGAACTGCAAAGGCGGCGGCAGAATCGAGGGCGAAAGAGCTATCCAGGTGGATATACTGCCTGGCGTTCAGGACAATCAGATTATAAAAATAAAAGGCGCCGGCGAAGCGGGAGAACTCGGTACGCCGACAGGCGACCTTTATGTCAGAATAAGAATTATGCCGCATTCGGTTTTCGAACGGAAAGGTGACGATTTGATCGTCAGAAAGGAAATAAAAATAATGGACCTTTTGCTCGGCAAAAAAATAGAAGTTCCGACAATCAGCGGCGGGAAAATGGATTTTGAAATTCCGGCGAACTTTAATCTTAAAGAAGATTTAAGAATAGCCGGCGAAGGAATGCCTCACTTCGGCTCGTTCGGAAGAGGGGATTTGCTGGTTAATTTCATCGTTAAAGCGCCAAAGAAGCTCGACCCAAAGGCAAAAAAATTACTTGAAGAATTGGAAGGGGAAGAGTAATATTATCTCGCCGTTTCGGCGAATGCACCCATAGCTCAGTTGGTAGAGCAGCTCCCTTTTAAGGAGACGGTCGTAGGTTCGATCCCTACTGGGTGCACAAATAGGCGTGTTTACTTCCGGTATACGTTGTATTATTAAAACAGATTAGTCGATTTTGTTCACCATAATTTATCAAAAATGGATCAAACAAATTTTCCAAAAGGAATAAAAACAATTCTCCTTGTTTTATTGATTGTTCTTGTAGCAGTAGGAATTTTCTATTTTTGGTCCAAAAATGATAACAAAGTTTCTCAAAATGTAAGCACGTCCGACAATTTACTTCCGGAGGTATCGAATAACATCGCCACTAACCAACCATCAGCAGAGCAAGTTTTGAATGCATTAGACGATGCGCGGACGAAAGGCAGAGACGCTAAGCGCGTTGCTGACATAGCGTCGATTCGAGTTATGTTAGAACTTTACTACGACGACCATAATTCCTATCCGGAAAGCCTTCAAGTTTTACTGACAAACTTTAAACTGGAAAATAAATCAAGTAATGATCCCTCTACGAATCAGCCTTACTTCTATACGCGTTGCGGAACGGAAAATTATCATCTCGGAGCGAATTTAGAGATAAATAATATTAATTATCTTCAAGTTGATAACGATAAAGGACCTATGTGCAGTGCTGATAAAATAGATGGAGCTGATAATAAAGGATGTGATGGGGCGAATGGGTTGTTTTGCTACGATCTTGCATTTTAAGTATTAAAAACATGGGAGATATTATAAAAGCCGACTTCGGCGGCGATAAAGATAAAAAAGAGGACGAAAATAATCCCGCCGACAATGCAGCCAATAAGCTTGCGGATGTTGTGGAAATAAAACCGGTGATTCGGGAAAATGAATCGGCCGGCGAGGCGCCAAAAAACGAAGACGGCTTAACTGCTTTTGATATTTACAACAACTCTTTTGGTTCTATGGCTAAAGCAGAAGCACGCAACTCAAGCACACTGACAGAGGCGCTAGCATATATTTCTTCGATTGAAGGGAAAAGTCTTTCAATGTTTCGTTCACTTCCTACTTATGAAGACAACCTGTTTGTTTTTAAGGAAATCGATTCGCACGGCGAGAGAGAAAACCTTTTTAAATTATTGGAAGAAAGTTCAGAAGAAAAATGGAAGGCTGATCCAGTGTACTATCTGGCACTTATTGATGTGCTTCGAGGCGATTTCCCTGATTAATAAAAATCACTTCATCTCTTTCCATAAAAGCGGGTCTTGTTCGCCGTCGAGTTTGAAAAAGACAACGCCGCGGAGGCCCATTTTTTTCGCAAGAGCTATTTCGCCCGCAGCGGACCTGGAATCTGTGAAAGAAACAAATCTGGTGTAAAGTCCCTGCGCGCTGGTTGAAGCTATGAAAGCCGGCTGAGTGGATGAAACGGCCCAGGTTAGAGAAGGCGAAATTTTGCCAACCGAAGTGCTGGTGGCGTAGGCGAAACTTACTTCTCCTGCGCTATTTATAAGCGGTATGGCTTTAACATTTGTTGCTCTGTCGAGCGCCTGGAAAAACGTGTGGCTACGCAGGCGCTTGTAGGTCGTGAAACCGTCGGCCCAGCTTACTTCATATTCATATCCATAAGTCGGAATACCGAGCATTATTTTTTTAGGACTGATGTATTTTAGCGCTTCCTGAACGGTTTTCTTTACCCATTCAGGGTCGGCAACCGGAGCGTATAAATTGCCATTGCCTTTTTTTCTGTCCAGTAATCCGTCGATTAGTCCCTGGTCATATGCCATGATTCTAACTTCATCGCAATATTTATTCAGCTCAACATAATCGTTTGCTCTTCTGGTGTCTTTAGGCGGACCACCCAAAAGGGAATCAAGTGGAGTTCTTGATTCAATTGTGCAGGTAAGAGTTTTTTTCAGCGGATGGAGCCGGATGGCAAGTCCTTGTATGAAAAGCGAGAAATAATCTTTCGTTTCCGGCAGTTTGGCTTCGTAATCAATGTCGATTCCGTCGAATTTCATATCCTTCACAAGTTTGGTTATCAAATCTTCGTGGGCGATACGCTTCTTTGTATTTGAAAGAAGCTTATGTATTCCGGCGCCGTCGAACCAGGCAACTGTCGGAATGTTTTTTACTCCGGAATCGTGAACTGCGGAAAGCCAGGCCGGCCAAAATCCTTCGGTTATTTTCAAACTATCAATAAGAGTTCCATCAGCTCGGACTTCATAAGAAAAAGGACTCAACTCGTGGAATTTATAAAGGTTGCCGGAAATATCCTGCGCCCCGCTTTGTTTTTTCCAGAACGGAAGCCAACCGGCATAATAAAATGGCGCCGCCTGCGCACTGGGCGGAATAACCGAAACGGCGACGAAAATAGATATTATAAAAATCGATATTTTTCTTGCAGACATATTTTTTATGGTGAGCAGTGTCGAACCATCATTATTACTTTATCCTGTCCGATGGGCAAGGGATATATAAAAATTACAAAGCCATATCTTATCCGGTCCAGGGATAGAGGGTATGGCTTTATTTTTTGGCTGTCTGCGGCAGATTGCCGTAGGCAGGTCGACCAACGGTTCTTAGGCGCCGATAGCGACCGTTCCAGCGCCCGTGTAATGGCCACGCGAGGTTTCAACCAGCACGTTGAACGCGGTCCAGATCTTCACACCGAAGTTGATCGCGATTGCGCGGCCGTGGCTCACGAAGTCGACTGCGCTGTCGAGGCAGGTCCTGACCAGCGCGGTCGCGGCGGCTTGCTGCTCGTCCTTGGCTTTGGCGCCGGCGCGGTTCATGCGTTGCATGATGGCATCGAACCCGGATTTCCCCGAAGGCGTGATTGCCTGTTTCGCTTGGGCAAGTTCGGGCTTGGTCTCGGCGCCGGTTGCATCGTCGACGAAGTCGAAGTCCCTGGCCTTGGTGGCGCCGAACGTAATCGCATCGTTCTTGATGTTGATGTCGTCGGCCTTGATCACGCCCTGATCGTCTGCCGTTGCCGGAATCCGCGCGTTGACGTTGGCATTGAGCGCTGCGGCGACTGCTGCAAAGATACTGGTTTGCCTGAAGCCGGCCTGTTTGGTGCCTTGCGTGGTTTTCATGGCTTTTTACCCTTATTCAAGAATTAAGTTACATGCGACGCCCGATGTGCAATCCAGACGCCAGTTTACATACATACCCAATTTCACTTTCGCGGGTACAAATTAAGAATAACAAACCGACAGTTCCAAACAACAGACTTATTAACAGGAGTAGTATAGAAATCGTTCAAAAATAAAAAAACACCTTTTGTGGTGAGTTTAGTTGCTCGTAAAATTAATTATGCACGTCCAATTACCCTTAATTAAAAGGAAAATTGGACGTGCACGGTCTATGCGCGGCGGCGGGGAGCCCACCGCCGCGCCTCAAGCTACAGCCGTTACTTCACGTTAGTTGTTTTCTTCTCGGCTTTTTTCTTCGCTGCCATAGGCATCTCCTTCATAGTGGTTGATGGGTTTGGCACCCGGAAGTTATCCAGCGTAAAGCCGGAAATTCTCCATCGGTAATATTTTGCAAGGTGCCACGTAAATCATAGCAAACAGACGATTTCGAACAACAAACTTATTAACATTAACAAGAAGAAATGGCAAATGGCAAAAAGGACACAAAATGTTGAAATTATCTATTATTCGCTATAAGCTACTAATCATGGCCACAATCGACGACTTCAAAAAACTGGATATCAAAATCGGCAAAATAATTTCTGCCGAGAAAATAGAAGGGAGCGACAAACTGCTGAAACTGATTTTTGATTTTGGTTCGACTTCGCTCACCACAGGCGGCCTGGGTAACAGACAGATTATCGCCGGGATAGCTCTTTCTTATCCCGATTGCGGCGTGCTTGTTGGCAAAGAAATGCCGGTTATCGTCAATCTCGAGCCGAGAATGTTGAGAGGGCACGAAAGCCAGGGGATGATACTCGCCGCGAGCGATGAGAACGGAATAGTAATTCTCAATCCTGAGCGCGAAGTTACGCCGGGAAGCATCGTTAAATAAGCTGTTGACCAAACTTGATTAAATAGAGATATTTGGAGTAAAATATTCCCCAATGAAGAAGAACCCCTTGTTTGTACTCTTTTTGATAGTTCTTGTCGCGATTGCCGCGGCCTTTTTTGTTTACCCGAAAAACTTCGGCGCCAACTTTATGCCGTGGCGGCTTGGGCTTGACCTTATCGGAGGCAGCCATCTTGTTTACACCGTAGACCTTTCCAAAGTTTCCGGAGGCGACCAGGATTCGGTGCTGAACGGCCTCCGCGATGTAATCGAGCGCAGAGTAAACCTTTTCGGCGTGAGCGAGCCGCAAGTGTTCGTGGCAAAATCCGGCAATGATTCTAATCTGGTAGTCGAGCTCGCCGGCATCAAAGATACCGCGCAGGCAATTCAGCAAATCGGCGAGACGCCACTTCTTGATTTCCGCGAAGTTGAACAGAACGGCACGAGCACTGAATTTATCCAGACGAATCTGACCGGGCGATACATTACCAGCGCACAGCTGACTTTTGACCCGAATACGCAGGCACCGCAGGTTTCCATTTCTTTCAACGCGGACGGCGCGAATATTTTCGAGCGAATGACTGCTGCCAACGTCGGCAAGCCATTGGCGATTTTTTTGGACGGCTCGCTTGTTGAAATGCCAACAGTGCAGGAAAAAATTTCCGGAGGGCAAGCCGTTATTACGGGAAGGTTTACGCTAAGCGACGCCAAGACTTTGGTTGAGCGTTTCAACGCCGGAGCTTTGCCTGCGCCGATTACGCTTATCAGCCAGCAGACAATAAGTCCTACGCTCGGCTCCGATTCTCTTAAAAAAGCCATTATCGCCGGAATAGTCGGAACGCTTATCGTAATGGCATTTATGCTCGCTTATTACCGGATGCTTGGAATTTTCGCTGTCGCTGCTTTGCTGCTTTATGTTTTCCTGACGCTGGGCATTTTCAAAATAATCCCGATTACTTTAAGTCTGGCGGGATTGGCCGGCTTTATTCTGACGATAGGCATGGCCGTAGACGCCAACATTTTGATTTTCGAACGCATCAAGGAAGAGCTTAAAAAGGGATTTTCGCGGACAAGCGCGATCGAGGAAGGATTCCGCCGCGCCTGGCCTTCGATACGCGACTCAAACACAAGCACGATAATCACGGCAATAATCCTTTATTTCTTCACGTCGAGTTTCGTCCAGGGATTCGCGCTGACGCTTCTTATCGGAGTTTTGGTGAGTCTTTTCAGCGCCATAACCACGACCAGGCTATTATTGAGGGTATTTATAAAAAATACGAAGCAAGAAATTCAAAATCCGAAACAAATTTCAAATAATAAATCACAAGCAGTTTGAAATTTTGAAAATTGTAATTTGTTTGGAATTTAGAAATTAAAATTTATTATTTAAAATCATGAACATTATCGGACGAAAAAATATTTTCCTTGGCATATCGGCCATTTTTATAGCGGCCGCCGTGGTTGCTATAGCCGTTTTCGGATTCCGGCAGGGGATTGATTTCGCAGGAGGCACGCTTTGGCAGTTCAGCATAGCCAATAACACGCCGTCGGCGGATACTCTTGAAAATTTTTTCAAATCCAATCTTGACGCGTCTGATGCCATTGTTGGTTATGACGAAGCGAACAACAACTTTATGGCGCGCCTGCCAATGGTTTCCGAACCCGTTCATCAAAAACTCGTGAGCGCCCTAAAGGATAAATATCCTTCATTGGAAGAAGCAAGCTTCCAGGCAATCGGTCCTTCCGTAAGCAGCGGGCTCAGGAAGAACGCGATTACCGCCATTATTTTCGTTATCCTCGGAATTTCTCTTTATGTCGCTTTCGCTTTCAGAAAAGTTTACCAGCCGGTAAGCTCGTGGGTTTACGGGTTGATAACACTTATTACTCTTTTTCACGACGTTGTCATTCCGGCGGGTTTGTTGGCGTTGCTCGGCCACTACGCGAAAATTGAAATAGACGGCAATTTCATCGTGGCGCTTTTGGTTGTCATGGGATTTTCAGTGCACGATACCATAGTGGTTTTCGACCGCATAAGGGAAAATCTTCTCCTCGACCGCGGCAAGGCTGTTTTTGCCGACCTTGTAAACCGGAGCATCAATCAGACAATGGCCCGTTCCGTAAACACTTCGCTGACCCTTATTCTTGTTTTGCTGGCGATTTATTTCGTTGGTCCGGCTTCGCTCCATTATTTCGTTCTTACGCTTCTTGTCGGTGTTACGACAGGTATATACTCCTCTATTTTCGTAGCCAGTCCGCTGCTTGTTCTTTGGCACAACAGGAAGAAGTAGGACGGCAGTGTTTTAAGTTCTATCCACCCTGTCATTCCGAGTGTTAGCGAGGAATCCATGAGATCCTTCACTTCGTTTAGGATGACTCGCTACAGTGCCGAAAAGGTGCGGGCTTGACCCCAAATACCAATTGTGGTAGAGTTTCTGCAACGTTGAAAGTACATGCTTGTCGATAGTATGGGTTGACCCCCACACCAAACGGCAAGCATTAAGACCCAAGCATTATTAACTTGCCGTTATGGTGTGGGGGTTGACTATTCTTTTGACTTAATTTACAATATTTACAACAAAATGGTTACTGTTAATAAAACTTTAGACTGGCTTTGGTCTCATCTTGATGACCGCCAAAAAGACGTCTTGACGGGCCGTTTCGGCCTCAAGGACGGCGATTCAAGCACCCTTGCAGAGCTTGGTAAGAAATACGGCATTACCAGAGAAAGAGTCCGCCAGATAGAAGCGGGCGCCCTTGGCATTTTGAAGGAAAGAGCTCCTTCCAATCCTGCCATCGGAGAGTTCGTAGATAGAAGCAAAAAGTATCTAAAAAACTCCGGAGGAGTTGCCAGAAAAGAACAATTTTTGGAGCATCACAAAAACTTCGTAGAAGACATCGGCGAAAATCACATAGACCTTTTCGTGGAAATGGACGGCTCTTTCTTCTTCCACCCGGAAGACAAAGAGTTCTGGCCGTTTTACTATTCGGACGATGAAAGTTTCAGCAACGCCCGCAGGTTTATCGTTGATTGGGAAAAGTTTTTGAAAGCCAGAAAAGAAGAAATTTTATTCTCTCAGAAATATCACGTTCACTTCAAAATTTTCGTAAGAAAGTGCCGCGTCAATCCGGCGCACGCCCAAAGCTACGTGACAATTTCCAAAAAATTTCATACCAATCATTACGGAGACCTTGGCTTGTCCGAATGGCCTGAAGTAAAGCCGGTGACAATCCGCGACCACATTTATCTCCTTTTGAAAAAGGAGGATAAGCCGATTCACTTCGTTGATATAGCAAAGCTTATAAGCGAAAAAAATAAGGGCAAGCGCGCTCTAGGCGCAACCGTCCATAATGAATTGATAAAAGACCGCCGCTTTGTTCTTGTCGGCAGGGGAATTTACGGTTTGTCCGAGCACGGATACAAGCCCGGTACCGCGCGCGAGGTCATTCAGAGAATACTCAAGGAAAACGGACCGATGCGCACGAGAGAACTTGTGACAGCAGTCCAGAAGGAAAGATTTTTCAAGCCTAATACGGTTTTGGTTAATTTGCAGAATAAAAAATTCTTCACTCGCCAGCCGGACGGCACTTACGTAATCAGGCGCAAATAAAATATCCTCACTTTTGTGGGGATTTTTTATATCAGACAAAATAAGGTAGAATAAGAAACAAGAATGTTTTCCGATTTTCTTCAATTTTTAGTCCATTTTTTGACATCGATAGGCTCGTTTGCCTGGGACTTTTTGGCCTTAAGCTGGTGGCTTTGGGCTTTTGCCATACTCGCGCCCATGGCGCACTCGCTATGGTTTTTCTGGCGCAAAAGCATCTATAAACACGAAGAGACCCAATTCATATTGATGGAGATAAGAATACCCAGGGAAATCAAAAAAAATCCCAGGGCGATGGAGCAGGTATTGGCATCCGTCTATATGTTCAGGAATACTCCGAATACTCTTGCCGAAAAATGGTGGGATGGCGAAGTCACGCGCTGGATCACTTTTGAAATCGTCAGCTTCGGAGGAGAAACGCATTTTTACGCACGAGCGTATTGGAGACAAAAAGCGCTATTGCAATCGGCGTTTCTTTCCTATTATCCGGACCTTGAAATTGTCGAGGTTGATGATTACGCCGACAAGATGCCTGCGAATATGGGAGAGCTTTACAAGCGAGGATATGACATGTGGGGCACGGATATAATACTTAAGCACGAAGCAGCTTATCCAATTAAAACTTATGAGGATTTTGAAGCGCAGGCGGAAGAGAAAGAATACGATACGATGGCAAGTTTTTTGGAATTGTTTTCGTCTCTTAAGAAAGAGGAAATTGTGGCCGTACAGATACTTATTGCTCCTGCAGATCCCAACTGGCGGGAAAGATGGGAAAAGCTTTTAGATGACCTGAAAAATAAAAAAGAGGGGGTAAAAATGAGCACGAAAACTTCTTTTCCAAAGGAAGGCGCAATAGGCATCCTGCCTATGTTTGAGATAAACAAGCCGGGCAAAGATGATTTCGGCTTGCTTAAAACTGCGTTCAGAACTCCTGGCGAGACCGACATACTTAAGGCGGTCGGAAGAAATCTTTCAAAGCCAGCGTTTGAAACTATGATGCGGATGATTTATCTTTCGCCGAAATCCATTTTTCACGATTCTTTCCCGCGCAGAGGTATCAGGGGCGTGTTTAACCAGTTCTCGGCACTCGACCTGAATTCCCTTGTTTTTAACGACAGGACTTCGGTTAGCCAGCCGAGAGTTACATTTTTTTACTTCCCGTGGATTTTCCCGGTGATAAGGTCCGAATACAAAAAGGCGAGAGTTCTTCATAATTATCTGCACAGAGAAATTCTTGAGGAAGAATTCATGGGAAAAGTGATGACCTCCGCGTTTTTTAATTGGAATTTTAAGGCCAAAAACTTCGATATGAACACGGAATGCCTGGCCACGGTTTTTCATCCGCCAGGATACTTGGCGCTGACAGGACCTCACATAAAGAGGGTCGAAAGCAGGAAAGGCGGGCCTCCGGCCGGTTTGGCTATTTTCGGCGGCGAAGAAAACGTGGAAAAATTGCAATAAAATGAGCATTACTATTGTTTCTCTTTACGAATTTTTAAAAACTGTTTTTATCGTATTGGATATTATCCTTTTCGTTTTCGTTATTTTTCTTATCGTTAAATCCTGGAAATACAGGCCGAAATTCGTGATGAAGCCAGAGGGGGAAAAAACTTATACATTGGGAACGGCTATTTTAAAAGAGCGATGGGAATCGATCATAAACAGGAGCAAGATAAATTCACCGGAATCGATAAAGGCATCCGTAATTGATGCCGATAATCTTGTTGAAGATCTTCTCGACAGAATGCGCATTGAAGGGGAAACCATGGCTGAAAAAATGGAAAAATTGTCAACATCCGATTTTCACACTTTTAATCAGCTAACGGCGGCGCATCACGTCAGGAATCGCCTGATACATGAACCGGGATTTTTGCTTTCGTACGAAGAAGCAAATAAAGTTTTGGGGAATTATGGTTCTTTCCTGAGGGAAATAGGAGCAATCTAAAATCATGCCAAAACCCGGGAAACTTCAGATAATAAAATATGCTCCGCCTCCGCCGGAGTTGCCGATTTACGGCAGGGTCAATTCTAGGGAAGTTTCTTTCATAGGAAGGACCAATTACGTTGCGGCACTGGAAGAGAAAAAATTTATTTTCGGGATAAAGCGTGTCGACCGCAGGCGCCACTTGTACATAATAGGAAAGACAGGCGTAGGCAAGTCGAAAATGCTCGAACTTATGGTGCGTCAGGATATCGCTTACGGTTGCGGCATTTGCCTGATAGATCCTCACGGCGACGTTATCGACAGTCTTCTTGATTTCGTTCCGGAAGAGAGAATCGAAGATATTGTGATAATAGACCCTTCGGATGCCAAGTTCCCGGTTTCGTTTAATCCTTTGGAGAACGTAGATCCGGACTTCAAGCATCAATTGGCGCAGGATCTGATTGAGGTAATGCAGAAACAATTCGGCGCCAACTGGACGCCGAGGCTCGAGCACGTATTCCGGTTCAGCGTTTTGGCGCTTCTTGATTATCCTCACGCGACTATGCGCGGAATGATATCTCTTCTTACCGACAGAAATTACCGCCAGAAAGTCATCGAATACATAGAAGACGACATGGTGCGGCGTTTCTGGGCCATTGAATTCGCCGACTGGTCGGAGAAGTTCGACACGGACGCGATTATTCCTCTCGTCAACAAGCTCGGCCAGTTTCTTTCCAATCCGCTTCTTCGCAATATATTCGGACAAAAAAGCAATAAAGTCGACGTCGAGACTTTGATGAATCAGAAAAAAGTAATTCTCATCAATCTCTCAAAAGGCAGGCTAGGCGAAGAGAACTCGAGCTTTTTCGGTTCGATGTTTCTAACGAAGATAAAACAAGCCGGAATGGCGCGGGTAAAAATGAGGCCGGAAGACCGCGAAGATTTTTATCTTTATGTCGACGAGTTTCAAAATGTTGTAACCGACACTTTTGAAAACCTGCTTACCGAATCCAGAAAATATGGTCTTTGCATTACCATTGCCCATCAATATTTTGGTCAGCTTTCAGCAAGAGTGCAATCGACCGCACTGGGTAACGCCGGAACAATCATTGTTTTTCGTGTCGGCGGAGAAGACGCGGTGAAACTTAAGCCGGAAATGGCCCCTGTTTTTGACATAAAAGACATGATAAATCTCGGTGTACAGGAATTTTACATAAAAGAAACGATTGATGGCGAAACTTACGACCCGTTTTCGGCGGAAACCCTTAGAATAATGCCGGCGCCACACGAGTCATACCGACAGCGCATACTTGACCAATCGCGGAGGAAATATTCGATTGCGGCAGACGACGCAAAACGTCTTATCGCGGAAGAAGAATCGACAATAATCCGTTCGGCTCAGGAGAAAGCAATCATAGAGGGGAAAGGAAAAGTTACTATGGCGGCTGAAGCGGCAAGCGCGGAAAAGGAAAAGGCGGCAGGAGAACCGGAACCGCTGATATAATTAAAAGCTCTTGCCTCTCAAAAATTCCTTAAACGTTGTGGGAGCGACGGCGAAGTGGGTAAGGAATCCGAAAATTCCTCCAAGGATAATCGATAAGAGAACATCATTATTTGTTCTTATAAACAGATAATGAAAAAGGGCTGAAAAGATTAGAAAGTTAAAAATTAGTACGAGAATTCCTGAAACTACTACCGGAACTATTCTTTTGCCTCCAAGGAAAAGAATAAAAACGACAAGGGCGCTGCCAAGCGCCAGCGGCAGGCTGAAACCCTGAAATGTTTCCGCTTTGGGAAATCCTGTCTTGAGAAATATTGCCACCTGATATATCAGGATTATTATGAACAGCATTATTCCCGCCCAGTAGCCCGCCTGCATCGCGGAACGGTGGCGTTTTTCCTCAACTTTATTTATGCGCAATTTCAAAACCCAAGCCAGTGTTACCATGATAGCGGGCACGAAAACCCAGACGACAAAATAAAATATGCCTTTAAGTAGAACAACCATTGAATTTATATGGCTTTACGGTAGAATAAATTCATATATTTTTCAAGCATGAAGATACAATTATCCTCAAAAATCAAAAACACCTCTGTCCCGGTCATTTTCCTGAGAAACAAGGCAAAAGCCGGAAAACACGACTTTTTGGAACTTCTTCCAAAAGAAGACAGGAATTACATAGTGCGTTTTTTGGATAAAAACGGAGACGAAGATTTTTTGCGCGTGCTTCTCCTGCCTTCCGGAAGAAAAGTCATAATAATTTTGGGAAAGGAAAATAATGGTTCGAATTCCTCACCACAAAGAAAATATCCTTTGCGGAAAACAATTATTTCCATGCGACGTATAATTTCATTGGCGCGAAGAGAGAAAATAAAAGAACTCGCTGTCAATTTGGATGATTTTCCGGTAGCCGGCTCCAAGGAGAGCGATATGGCCGAACTTATGGCAACCCAGTTTGAACTGGCGAATTTTGAATTCAACACTTATAAAACCAAGCCTAAGGCCGGCTGGAATTTCGTTGAAAGCGTTTCTATTGTCGGAAGCGAAAATGCCCAGCTTAAAAGAGCGGTTGCCGATGGGAAGATTATCGGCGAGGAAATAAACAAGGCGAGAGCCCTTTCCAATACTCCCGGAGGAGATATGACCCCTGCTCGGCTCGCCGAAGCCGCCGTTAAAAGCGGGCGCGAGTCGGGCTTCAAAGTCAAAGTTTTCAATGAAGCCGAAATTAAAAAGCTTGGAATGGGCGGGGTTATCGGTGTTTCAAAAGGCTCTGCCGAGCGTCCGCGTTTCATAATTATGGAATACCTTAAGGGCAAGAAAAGCGAAAAGCCCCTTGTTCTTGTCGGTAAAGGAGTTACTTTCGATACTGGCGGCCTTAATTTGAAACCCAGTTCATATATTTATGAGATGCATATGGATATGTCGGGCGGCGCGGCCGTGATTCACACCATCGCCGCTTTGGCACGCCTTAAAGTCAAAAAGAATATCATTGGTTTGGTGCCCGCAGTTGAAAACATGCCGTCCGGTTCAAGTTATCACCCCGGAGATTTATTAAAAACGATGAACGGAAAAACAATCGAAGTTTTGGATACCGATGCCGAAGGGCGGGTGATTCTTGCGGACGCGCTGGAATATTCCAAAAAGTATAAGCCGGAGCTCGTGATTGATATTGCAACTCTGACGGGAGCGGCAATGGCGGCCTTGGGACAGCGAGCTTCCGCAATATTCTCAACAGATTTAAAAATAGAAAACGAACTTCGCGAAGCAGGAGAGAGGACGGGAGATTATTTATGGCCGTTGCCGCTTTGGGAAGAATACGAAGAAGAAATAAAAGGAACTTTCGGCGATTTCGCGAATGTAGGCAAAACACGTTACGGAGGAGCGATTACCGGCGCTGTATTTTTGTGGCAGTTCATAAAGCCGGCAAATAGCAAAGGGCAAATAGCAAAGGGCAATAAGCAATCAGCCGCAGACGATAGGCAAGTCCCGTGGGTGCATCTGGATATAGCGCCGAGGATGACTTCTATTGAAAGCGATTCGCTTGCCAAAGGAGCCGCCGGAGCATCAATAGCGCTACTCATAAATTTTTTGAGAAAGTAATTGCCAATTAATAAAAATCAAGCACTATGCTATAGCATAGTGCCCTGAAATGACTACTGAGACAAAGAATTACCAGAATTGTCCCGATTTTGTCCAAATCTTTGATTTGGGTACAAAATCGAGGATCCCGCGTAGCGGGACAAAAAAATATTATGCAAAATTCTGAAACAAAAATTTGTCAAAACTGCCGTCAGAATTTTGTAATAGAACCAGAAGATTTTAATTTCTACAAAAAAATAGACGTACCGTCGCCGACCTGGTGCCCGGAATGCAGATTGCTCAGGAAAGTTTTGTGGCGGACCGATATAGGCTTCTATCGCCGTACGGACAGCCGGACAGGGAAAACTATATTTTCATTGTATCCGCAAACCGCTCCGATAAAAGTCTGGGATTACGACTATTGGATTTCCGACCAATGGGACTCTTTGGATTACGGAAAAGAATACGACTGGAACAGGCCGTTTTTTGAACAGTTCAATGACCTTATAAAAACCGTACCCTTGCCAAGTTTGGCTATTATAAACTCCGTTAACAGTCCTTATTCCAATAACGGAACTAATATGAAAAATTGCTATCTGGTTTTCGGATCTACAGACGCCGAAGATTCATATGCCTCTTTCGGCCTAATCAGGTCCAAAAATATTTTTGATGGTTCTTACTTGCACGATTCAGAATTAGGTTATCAGGCGGTTTTCAATCAGAAATGTTATAGAGCTTTTTATTCCAATCACTGCAAAGATTCTTATGATATCTATTTTTCCAAAGATTGCGTTAATGTTTCCAATTGCTTCGGTTGTATCGGCCTAAAAAATAGGTCCTTTTGCATTTTTAACGAACAATTTACGAAAGACGAATATTTGGCATTTATCAAAAAAGCCAACCTGGGTTCTTACAAAGCCGTTCAGGAATGGGGCTGCAAATCGTCTGAGCAATGGATGAAATTCCCGAGAAAATTCATGTGGGGAAGCAACAATATTTCGGCAACGGGAGAATATATTAATAATTCAAAAAACGTTAATCAATCCTACTACGTTTATAACGGAGAGAATCTTAAATATTGCCAGAATTTATCCGGCGGCACGGCTAAAGATTGTTACGACTATTTCCGTTTCTCAAATAATAGCGAGTTGGTTTACGAAACCTTGGCTTCCGGCGAGGGAATATCAAATTTAAAATTCTGCATTCATTGTTATCCAAGTTGTCGCAACATTAGTTATTCTATTACTTGCAGTTCTTCAAACGATCTTTTTGGATGCATAGGTTTAAAGAAAAAACAGTATTGCATTTTGAACAAGCAGTATTCAAAGGAAGAATACGAAAAACTAATCCCTAAAATTATTAAACATATGGATGAAATGCCGTATACCGACAAAATGGGAAGAATTTATAAATACGGCGAGTTTTTCCCGCCGGAGTTTTCGCCTTTCGCCTATAACGAATCAATCGCTCCGGAATTTTTTCCAATTACACAGGCGGAGGCCGTTGCCAAAGGATATCGCTGGGGAGATATTTCAGAAAAAGATTACAAAATTACAATAGATCATTCCGAGCTGCCGGACAGTATTCAGGAAATGGATAATTCCATTCTCGGTCAAGTCATTTCATGCGCACATGGAAGGAATTGTCTTCATCCTTGTTCAGCTGCTTTTCGTATAGTACCGCTTGAGCTGGAATTTTACCGACAGTTCAATATTCCGTTGCCGCGTCTTTGTTTTTCGTGCAGGCATTATGAAAGACTTAAATTGAGAAATTCTTTCAGGCTGACGAAAAGGAAATGCACGTGCGGCGGAGAATTTTCGCAAAACAAAATTTATAAAAATCAGACGAAACATATTCACGGAGGCAGTCCCTGCCTGAACGAATTTGAAACTTCCTACGCTATGGACAGGCCTGAAATTATTTACTGTGAGTCTTGTTATAATAGCGAAGTGGCATAACGGGCAACAAGAGACATGAAACAAGAGACAAGGAATTGCCAGAATTGTAAAAATCGGTTCAATATTGAACCGGAGGATTTTGATTTTTACGCGAAAATGAAGGTCCCGCCGCCGACATTCTGTCCGGAGTGCCGATTCCAACGGCGACTACTTTTTTGGAATACGGTAAATTTATACAAGCGACCATGCGATTTATGCAAGAAATTCAATATTTCCATTTATCCGCCTGATGCGCCCTATACAATATATTGCCCGTCTTGCTGGTGGGGTGATAAATGGGATGCCAGAGATTTCGGCCAGGAGTATGATTTTAAACGGAATTTTTTCGAACAACTTAATGATTTATGGCACAGAGTCCCTTTAATCGGACTTTCCATAAATTTAAGCACTGCAGAAAATTGTCCATACAATCATGACGCAGGATATCTCAAAAATTGTTATCTTTTATTTCACGCGGATACGGTTCAAGACAGCGCATATGGTTTCTACATCGGCCAAAGCCAATCAATATTCGATTCATGCGCCATGGAACATTCTCAATTCGTATACGACTCTATGCATTCATATAAGACGAATCACTGTATTGGAGCAAGGAATCAAATTTCCGAATCCATAGAATGCTTGTTCTGTCGTGATTCCCAAAACTGTCAGAATTGTTTCGCGTCAGCGAATTTAAAAAACAAAAAATACTGGGCCTGGAACAAGCCTCTTACTAAAGAAGATTATCTGGCGGAGGTCGCGCGTTACGACATCGGTTCTTACGCGTCCTATACGGAGCTCCAGAAAAAAGCGGAAGAGCACTGGCGGAAACAGATGGTTAAATCTGAATACAATGAGTTCGTGACAAACTGTACCGGTTCAAATATATTTCATTCAAAAAATGCGAAGGATTGTATCGAAGTATCGCAATGCGAAGATTCGCGGTATCTTTTCCGGATGTTCGGTCCTTCAAATAAGGACTGCTATGACATCTCAATGTGGGGCAATAACCTTTCGTTATCGTACGAAGGCATGGTTATCGGAGAAAGTTCTTCCATGGTCCGTTTCTGCTGCGAAGCAGGCATTAATTTGAACGATGCCGAGTATTGCAAGCTGTCAACCGGCGGCTCCCATCATTTCGGCTGCGTCGGCATGAAAAAAGGAGATTATTCAATTTTGAACCGACAGTATTCAAAAGAAGAGTATGAGGAAATGACAAACCGTATACGAACTCAAATGAACGAAATGCCTTATACGGATTCGCGCGGGAATGTATACCGCTACGGGGAATTTTTCCCGCCGGAATTTTCACCTTTCGCTTACAACACAACGCTTGCGCAAAATTTCTTTCCGTTGACGAAGGACCAGGTAGGGGAAAAGAAATATGGATGGTACGAACATGCTATCGAGGAACATGAAACGACCATGAAAGCAGGCAGTCTGCCTGACCATATAAAAGATACTCCCGACTCTATTCTGGATGAAAAAATTGCGTGCAATAAATGCGAGCGAGCTTATCGCATAATTGAAATGGAACTTAAATTTCACCGCCAAATGAACGTTCCATTGCCGCGAGAATGCCCATTTTGCCGGATTAATGAAAAAATAGATATTTGGGTGAAAACGAACGAAAGGAATAAACGACAATGTAGCGGGTGTAATATTGAAATAGAGTCGCCCTACCAAAAAGAGGAACACGCTGAAGTATATTGCCGCAAGTGCTATCTTGAAAGGCTGGAATAAGTAATTGCTTAAAGCGGCCTTTTCTTGCTGAATAATCGGGGTTATACTATTGAAAATGCCATCAGGACTTTCGGCAGACAATCAAAATCAAAAAGACGTTGTTTATTTCGCGCGAACCGATTTCCGGAACACCAACCGGCTTTTCGGCATCAAGAGAAAAGACCGCCGCCAGCACATGTATGTTGTCGGAAAAACCGGCACCGGGAAAACGGCGCTTTTGAATAATTTCGCGGTTCAGGATATCGCCAACGGCGAAGGGCTTTGTGTTATCGACCCGCACGGCGAATTCGTCGAAGGACTTCTCGACAAAATACCGGAAGAACGCATAAACGACGTAATTTATTTCAATCCGGCCGACCCTAATTTTCATATCGGTTTTAACATACTCGATTTGCCGGACACGAAGTATAAGCATCTCGTCGCCTCGGGCTTGATGGGAATTTTCACAAAAATCTGGTCCAACGTCTGGTCTGCCAGAATGGAGTACATACTTAACAATGCCATTTTGGCGCTACTGGAAAACCCCGGTTCGACACTTTTGGGTATAAACAGAATTCTTGTCGACAAGGATTTCCGGCAGAAGATAGTGGCTAACGTAAAGGACCCGGTCATCAAGGCGTTTTGGGTTAACGAATACGAACAGTGGCGCGACCAGTTCAGGAACGAAGCCATAGCGCCTATTCAGAACAAAGTCGGCCAATTTCTCTCGACCGCTATGATAAGAAACATCGTCGGCCAGGAAAAAAGCACTATAGATATTTTTGACCTGATGAACGAGAAAAAAATTCTGCTGGTGAACGTTTCCAAGGGCAGAATAGGGGAAGACAATTCTGCGCTGTTGGGCGCGATGCTCATCACCAAAATACAGCTTGCCTCAATGGAACGCGTAAGGATTCCGGAAGAAGAGCGCGCCGACTTTTATCTTTATGTCGACGAGTTCCAGAATTTTGCAACCGATTCATTCGCCGGAATTCTTTCCGAAGCCCGCAAGTACAGGCTTAATCTCATCATTGCGCATCAATACATCGGACAGTTGGTAACCGACGTTTCAACTAAAGTCCGCGACGCCGTTTTCGGAAACGTAGGGACAATGATAATTTTCAGAATAGGAGCCGCTGACGCGGAATATCTGGAGAATGAATTTGAGCCGGAGTTTGTCATACAGGATATGGTAAATCTGCCGAACTACTCCGTTTATCTGAAACTTATGGTTGACGGCATAACCTGCAGGCCGTTTTCGGCAAAAACAATGCCGCCGTTCAACGTCGAAGCCTCAGAAGACATAAAAGACAAGATAATCGAAACTTCAAGAAGACTTTACTCCAGGCCGACTTCAGCCGTTGAAGCGGAGATAAACCGCTGGAGCGGAATGATGACCGAAGTTTCGGGAGCCAAAATGTTTCCCGCAGTCTGTTCCAATTGCGGGAAAAGCACGATGGTTCCGTTCGAGCCCGCCAAAGGCAGGCCGGTTTACTGCCAGGATTGCCTGGAAAAAGTTCAATCTGGAAAAATGCAGCCAGTGGTCGGGAGAACGGAGGAAAGAAGAGAGTCTCAGGAATTTTCCTATGACCTCGCTAATATCGGCATAGAATTCGAGCTTAAGAAGCCTCCAGTACGAAAGCTTCAAGAAGTACCATCCTCTGTTCCGGTTGAAAAGAAAGAAATGTCACTTTCGGAATTGAAGCCATTTGAGAAAAAAGAAAGGATAGACAGGCCCGAAAAACATAAACAAAACAGCAACAGGCCGAAAGTGGACATAGAAGAATTGCGCGAGGCCATACAGGAATCGCTTAAAAAGGCGATAGAAGGAGGAGATTAGCCATTAGCCAAAATATGCGTTTCGACATAATAACTATCTTTCCGGACATTTTCGATTCATATTTAAACGAATCTTTAATCAAGCGCGGCATAGCGAAAAAAATAATCAGGGTGAAGGCGCACAATCTGCGTGACTACTCGCGCGACCGCCACAATAAAGTAGATGACCGGCCATACGGCGGCGGTCCGGGAATGGTATTGGCGGTGGAGTCGATATACAGAGCGGTAAAAGCGATAAGTTCTAAGCTCAAAGTTCGAAGTTCAACAAAAAGACGAATAATTCTTTTTTCGACGCGGGGGAAAAAACTGGACGCCAAAACGGCCAAACGGCTTTCAAAATATGACTCATTGATTCTCATTTGCGGGCGCTATGAAGGCGTCGATGAAAGAGTTGCCAAGCATATAGCCGACGAAGAAATTTCAATAGGCGATTATGTTCTCAATGGGGGAGAGCTGGCGGCCATGGTTTTAATGGAAACAGTCAGCCGCTTCCTTCCCGGATTTCTTGGGAAAATGGAATCTTTGGAAGAAATAAAAGGTTCTTACGCCGCTTACACCAGGCCCGCGGAATTCGTTCCCAAAAAGGGAGCAAAGTCATGGCGAGTTCCGAAAATATTGATGTCCGGACATCACGGAAAGATAAAGGAATTTAGAAAATGATGAAATTTCGTTTCATTCAATTGGTTGCCTACTCCGCCGAAGCGGCTGCTTCGGCTGCGAAGGCCGGGCGCTCGTCGAAAATTTGTAATTATTAAATTTTCTTCTCGCTGCCAATTGCAGGTCAATCAGCGATATGCCGATTTACAATATAGCCTTCTACGGAGCGTTATCGTTTATAGTAGGAACTTTGGCTGCGGGATTTGAACTCACGGCCGTTTGGACAATTTTATTTTTTGCGGCCGCCATTTCGATTTTTTCGTTAATGAGAAAATGGGGATGGTTCGACACAACTCACCATAAATGGAAAGAATTCTTCTTCATTTTGTTTTTATTCGCCTTCGGAATTTTCTATTACAATTTTTTCTTCAATCTGAAAGAGTCATCGCAAATAATAATTTTCGACAAAAACATAGGATTTTCCGGAGTGGTTTTGAAAGAGCCTCAATTAAGCGAAAAATATCAAAGACTAACAGTGGAACTGCGGCCGCCAATGGCCGGAGAAATTTCCGTTCTTGCTTCTTTGTCTCCGGAAATAAATTACGGCGATGTCATTGAGGCCACCGGAGAAATAAAACCGGCTGCTTCCAAAAATCAGGAGCCGATTTCCTTTTTCCCCAAATTAAAGATAACGGCGCAACATCAGGGTTCGCCGTTCAAAGAAAAACTTCTTGATTTCAAAAAATCAGTTATTTTTCAATTCAAAAATTTTCTGCCAAGCGATTCGGCCGCGCTTTTAAGCGGGCTTACGCTGGGGTGGCGCGGAGATTTCACAGATGAATTCAAAAAAGAAATGTCTCTTAGCGGCACGAC
>Ga0163199_1000530_pt1 | contig 24099 bp, 15 predicted proteins | sample PL_2010_150m_FD_113537 | JGI IMG/M metagenome (GOLD analysis project Ga0163199, IMG submission 113537) | Freshwater microbial communities from Powell Lake, British Columbia, Canada to study Microbial Dark Matter (Phase II) - PL_2010_150m | ecosystem: Environmental > Aquatic > Freshwater > Lake ...
CCCGGGCGGAGGCAGCAGGCGCTGGGAAAGTATCCCGTCCGCGCGGTCAAGCGCCGTCCTCAGATCGGCGTGGACGAAATTTTCCAGCGCCCAGTCGAGGGTGACGTTGCCGGTCATCAGCGGCATGATGACCTGGCATCCGCTTCCTTCCGGCGCCGGGATGCAAAGCTGGAACGGCGAACTGCCGCGGAATTCCGGCGGGAGGACGAAGTTGCCCACCCAGGCTGTGCCGAGTGAACATTCGAGGGGGTGGCGGGACGCGTGGAGAACAGACAAAAATCCGGCCTCGTGGTCGTTGTAGGGACCGGCCACCGGGATGCCGGCAGGCAGCTGAAGCAGGGCGGCCGCTTCGTGGGTCAGCGGATGGGTTTCATGCCCGTTCCGGAGCGGCGCAAAGAGATCCGCCGGCAGCCCGAGTTTTGCCGCAGGTCTGCCGGTGAATCGCTGGCGACGCGCATCGTAGCACCCGGACTGAAGAGCGTGGCACGCCTCCTGCCGCCAACGTCCGGTGAGCGCGAAATAGACATGCTCGCCGGCGCCGATGCAGAGCGGGTTCCTGGCGAAAAGGTCCGGCCATTGATCCCGGATCCACAGCGCGCGGGCAAGCCCCATCCCCGGCTCATCGCGCAGCGAGAACGCTCGCCACCAGCGGGCCGGAACGGATTTTGTAATCTCGTGAAAATGCCCGAATGCACGGGTGTCGTTCCAGAGGAACATCGGCGTGAGCGAGACACCGGTCTTGCGGTCCACCAAGATCGTGCTGCCGCCCTGAGCGGCAATCCCGATCCCGCGCAGCGAGGTCCACCTCTCGCCAAGCTGGTGGCGGAGAGACCCGGCCGCCGCGCAAAGCGCCTGCACGAGTCCGGCGGGATCCTGCTCGCGGCGTCCGGTTCCATCGATATCCAGCGCGAGCCGCTGGTCGGTCTGTGCGAGCAGGCGGCCACTCCGCGCGTCAAATGCGGCGGCCTTCAGCGCGGTCGAGCCGATATCGATGCCGAGATACATTTCAGGCGATGGATACCACCGACGACATCCGGTGGGATTCGAGGGCGGCGGTCAGAACTTTGTGGTGGAGGTTCGTCTCCTCCGGCGTGACGCACCCCGCAAACCGTGCGGGCGTTGTGCCATGGGCGAGCTCGTGGACGAATGCCGCCCACATCTGGAGGATGACGTCCGAAAACCCGCATTCAAAAATCCCGCCGGTGATCGATGGAAATGCGAGTTCGCTCCCCATGTCGATATGCTGCCAGGCCTGTTCGCCTCCGGTGAAATCGAGAAGCTGAAGCGTATTCGCCTGCTTGCTGGAAAACCGTGCGGATCGCCTGCTCCCAAGGATCTCGAAGTTCCAGGAGTTCTTTTCTCCCGGAGCGATGCGCTGGGTTTTGATGGTGAGCGGAAAGGCGCGGTCCATGAGCGGATCCACGGACTCGCACAGAAGGGTCGCGTTATCCCAGGTTTCACAGGGTGCTGGCTTCCCGTCGCGCCCGGGCCTTTGAGAATAGAGCCGGGTGAGAATCGCCCTCACGTTGCGCGGCATCCAGCCTGCCCTCAGGGGAACGTGCAAAGGGTGCATGCCCAGGTCGCCCAGACATCCGTATTCCCCGTTGGCGGAGATCGTGCGCTTCCAGTTCATCGGCTTTTGAGGATCGAGGTCGGTTGAGTGGTGGAAGCCAGCATTGACTTCGAGAATCGTCCCGAACTCCGCTCCCTCGATCATCCGCCCGATCCGCTGCATCGCAGGAAAGAATGGAAATTCCGACGAGCAGCGGGCGAAGCAGGCAGGATTGCTCTTCAGCGCGGAGAGGATCGCCTCGTTCGCAGCAAGGTCGATCCCGAACGGCTTTTCGCCCATGAGGTGCTTTCCGGCGTTGATGGCGTCGCAGTAGAGCTTTTCATGGAGGTTGTGCGGCACGGCGATGTAAACCGCGTCCACATCCGGATTCGAAAGGAGTGCCTGATAGTCGGTCGTGGTCTGCCGGATGGATGGAAAATTTTCAGTGAACCAGCGGAGCGGCTCCGGGGTGGTGTCGCAGACCGCCTCGAGCGTCGGACGCGCGTCCATCTGCGGAAGGTGGCACCAGCGCGCAGCGGCGGATGCGAACTCGCGGCCCATGAGGCCGCAACCGATGATTCCAAACCTGATGTCTTTCATGGCATGAACTTTTTTAAGACTGGAAGGGGTTGGGGGCGCACGGGATTCCCAGCGCCTCTGCGACAGCCGGATAGACCAAGCTACCCTGATAGGTATTCAAGCCCGCCCGAAGGTCCGGCATCAGCCCGAGGGCCTGCTCCGCGCCGAGGTTCGCAAGCTTGATCGCATAGGACATGGTCGCATTGGTGAGCGCCTGTGTGGCGGTGCGGGCATAGGCGCCGGGCATGTTGGTCACGCAGTAGTGGATCACATCCTGCTCGACAAAAATCGGATTGTCATGAGTGGTCGGGCGTGAGGTCTCCGCGCATCCGCCCTGGTCGATCGCAATATCCACAAACACCGATCCGGGCTTCATCACCTCGAGCATTTCCTTCTTGATCAGCTTGGGAGCCGCGGCTCCGGGCACCAGGACCGCGCCGATCAACAGGTCCACATTGCTCAGGCGCTCGATAAGGTTTTGCTCGTTCGAATAGAGCGTGTGCGCGGTGTGGTCGAACGTGATATCGAGAAAACGCATTCTTTCCAGATCCACATCAAGGATCGTGACATCCGCGCCAAGACCGACGGCCATGCGCCCTGCGTTGATTCCGGACGATCCGCCGCCAAGCACCAGAACATTTCCAGGAAGAACCCCCGGCACGCCGCCCAGCAAAACCCCTTTTCCACCATGGGCCTTGCTCAAATAGTTGGCGCCGACAATCGTGCTCATGCGTCCGGCGATTTCGCTCATGGGCTCGAGCAATGGGCGGCGATGCCCGACCTCGACCGTCTCGTAGGCGATCCCGCAGGTCCTGCTTACGAGCAGCCGCTTTGTCAGCGCAGGCTCGGCAGCGAGGTGCAGATAGGTGAAGAGCACCAGGTCCGGGCGCAGATAGGGATACTCCTCCTTCTGAGGCTCCTTGACCTTGATGACCATTTCCGCGGCCCAGGCATCTGCCGGACCCGGCACGATGACCGCCCCGGCCTGACGGTAGATTTCATCGGAGAATCCGGAGCCCAGACCGGCCCCCTGTTCCACGAAGACCTCATGCTTCTGCTGGACAAGCATGCGGACGCCTCCGGGTGTGCAGGAGACGCGGTTTTCCTTGATCTTAATTTCCTTTGGTATGCCGATTTTCATAATGTGAGTTTAGTTGGTGCGGATGGCCTCCTCCATGCGATCGAGGATGAAATCCACGACAGCCGGAGTTGCGATGAGGGGGATTTTGGTGAGCACGGCTGGCGGGCAGTCCGCCTTGTAGGTCTGGGAACTGATGTCCAGACCGCGACCGTTGAGGTTTTTGGCAAACGACTTTGCGCCGCCGAGATCTTTGAAGAAGAGGGTCGTCATATGCCGCTTACCCTCAACCTCGGAGATGGCTTCCGGGTGGGCATTGGCGAATTCCCGCATCCGGCTCTCGTAGTAGTCACCGACCGAGCGGGTGGCCTGCGCGTTCGCCTGCGCCCACCGCATGGTGATCAGGTAGGCCAGCGAGGCGAGCTCTTCTTGCCCGTTCGTTACCAACGCCCCGAATTGCGGCATGCAATCCATGGCCGAACTGAAGATGAGGCGGGAAGCCGGGTATTCCCCCCCGGGGAAACCTTTTCCGAGCGCCACAAAAGACGGGGTCAGTTCCCACTCGCGGAAAATGAACAGGTCGTGATGCCACATGCAGGACTGGATTTCGTCCACCACCGTCGGCACATCGTGCTCGCGGCAGAGCGAGTAGGCCCGCTGCAGGAATTCCGGGGACAACAGACGGCCCCCGTAGTTCATCATGATGATCTCGTGGAAGAATCCCGCGATCTTGTGACCGCTGGTTTCCCATTTTCTGAATGCGTTCTCGAGGTCCTCCATGTTGTTCGGGCGGATCGGACAGACCCGGAACTGGTTTTCGATCCCGGAGTAAAACTCCGGCCACATCCCGCGCATTGTCTGGGTCAGGATCGTAGTCCCGTGGTAGTTCGCCTGAAATCCACCGTCATCGTTGCCCATCACCAGGACAACCGGGATGCGCCCCGAATATTTCGGCGTGGGGGAACCCGGTTCGATCCGGTAGAACCGGGCCAGAATCATCTTCAGGGCGGCCTCGACCGCCAGGCTGCCGGTCTCCAGGTTCAGCACTCGGTTGCAGACATACGGGTCCTCACATGCGCGCACTTTGTTCAAGCCGGCAGAATCTCCGGGAGCAAGTCCGTTGACCGCGCAAACAAGTTCTTCCTCCAGCAAGCGGGTGATCTGCCCGCGGGTGTTGTTGTGGGTGGCATTCGGGATCCCCAGCTGCCGTGCGCGGTCGAGCAGTTGATATCCGGGAAATCCATGCCCGAGCGGGGTGTGGTAATGCTCGCTCTTGGAGATGAGATAAAGACGTCCATCCTCGCCGATGCGGAACAGGCCCAGCGCGCTCAGCGGGGCCATCCCCGGATTCGTGGCGGAATCGAACATCCGGGTTGAGGCTCCCGGGATCGAGGGCTGGTCGAGGGGATTCACAACGCCAGAGCCAACCCGCTCCAGAAGTTCGTGCTGGCGCGCCAGAAAGCTCTCCGGCAGGAAATCAACCGGTTCGGAAGCGACCGCCGCGAGTCCGCCCGCGTCCTCCCCGGACAAAAGAGCCCGCGCCCTGCAGGACGCCTTGATGCGCTCGCTTCCGATCAGGTCCGCAAGCGAGGCGCGGACGCCTTTGAAAACTTTGGTGGTATCAGGATGGCTTTTCATAAATCAGAGGCCCTTCGCAGGACCGAAAAACTGGAACCAGGTCATGTAGGCGTAGAGGACCGCCATCAGACCGACAAAGAGCCCCCACCATAAAAAGAGACTGCTCAAGCCACGGTGCTTGCGGCGCTCTGCTTCCGGCAGAGCCGCCATGGACGGGGACCAGATGATGCCTTCGATTTTCTCAGCAGACGGCGGACGGGTGAACAAAGACACGACAACCATCGCCACAATCGAGGTGATCCAAACGACGAAGGTCCGGTTGAGCCAGTTGTCGAACGGTTGCAGAAACGCCACGTGTTTGAAGAGCACGTATTCCACAAACGCGGTGAACGGAAAACCGAACCAGAGAACGAAAGTGGCTGCAGCAGCGGTAGCTCTCCGCCAAAGGACACCGATCAAGAATACGGCGGCGATCGGCGCAGCGACCCAGGCCCCGATGTTCTGGATCAGCAGAAACACTCCGAGCTGGCGGCGGGTGAACCAGATGGCGAGCACTGTGGCAACGAGGAGGATGACGAAGCCGCTCCAGCGCCCCACCCGCACCAGATGCTCCTCGCTTTTCCCACCGGGGAGCAGCGGCTTGTAGATATCCATCGTGAACACCGTGCTACACGAGTTCAGCACCGAGCTGATATGCGAGAGCATTCCGCTGGCAAGCCCCGCCATGACAATGCCGCTCAGGCCGACCGGAAGCAGGTCGTGCACCAGCTTCGGAAAGGCAAGATCCTTGTCAACCAGGCCGGGATAAAGCCTGAAGGCGATGATGCCCGGCACCACGACCAGCAGCGGCAGCAACACCTTCATAAAGCCCGCGAAAACCACACCCATGCGCGCATCCCACTCGGTGCGGGCTCCCAGACACCTCTGCACGATGAATTGATTGGTGCAGTTATACCAGATGCCGACCGAAAGAAAGAGCGTCCAGACCCCGAACCATGGGTATTCCTTGTCGGTGGCCGGATAGATGATCTTGAACTTTTCCGGAACCGAGTGCATGAGCGCGCCGAGTCCGCCGACTTTTTCCAGACCGATCCATGCGACCACAAACCCGCCGATCATCATCACGACAAACTGAAGAAAATCCGTCCAGGCCACGGATTTCAGCCCGCCATAAATCGTGTAGCTGCCGGCCAGAATGGCGAGGGCGACGATCGTGACGGTTTCATCCAGATCGAACATGCCGCGCATCGCCTTCGCGCCGGCCAGCATCACCACCGCCATCTGCGCCACGATCCACAGCACCAGGCAGCACACGGCAAAAAGGTAGCGGCAGTGCGCGTTGTAGCGGCGCTCCAGGAACTCCGGCATCGTATAAAGACCGCCCCGGATGTAGAACGGCAGAAAAATCCAGATCAGGGCGCTCAGGGTCACGACATTTCCCCATTCCCACTGGGCCACCACGAAGCCCACTCCATACGCCACGCCGACCATGCCGATGAAGTGCTCGGTGCTGATGTTTGCAGCGATGATGGACCCTCCAATCGCATACCAAGGCAGCCCCTCTCCCGCGAGGAAGTAGTCCCTTGGGTTTGTGGCTTTCCGCCTTGCCACCCAGATCCCCAAAACCACCGTGAGCAGGAGGTAGAGGCCGAAGATGGAAAAGTTGAACATCTGCATAAGTCAGCGGCAGGCCAGAGGCATGTTTCCAATCGTAGGCCTGATTCCTCCATTTACAATGGACACAAGGCGCCAAATACATGAATTATTTCAACCATGCGTTGGCCGACCTATCATCAGGATTGGAAGCCGGTCTTTCAGGGCGGATTCGGGTGGCGGCTGCATTGGTTCGGACGTTTTGGCGGCCATCCCGGCTGGTCGGTGCCCGAATCGAGACTAGCTCCAGACATGGTCAGCTTCTTTTTCGTGGAAAAAAATCCGTGCTGGGCATGCGTGAACGGGCGCAAATTCCCGCTCAAGCCTGGCGACCTATTGGTGGTGTCCGGAGCGGACGAATTCTCAATCGGTCATGATCCCGCACGGCCCAACGTCCATCTCAGCGTTTCACTCGCCCTGTCGCAGCCCGGAGTCGCGAACGCCCTCCTGCAGCGGTCCTATCCCCGCCGTTTCGCCATGCCGGATCCGGCCCGATACGTTGAGGAATTTGAACGCGTTCTGACCGCGATGTCGGATGACACGGCATTTCGGGACCTCGCGATCGCCGGCGCGCTGGCACAGTGGCTCGCCTATTTGCTTAACACGCTTCAACCGCCCCTGCGCGACACGACCTTGGAAAGAAGCGGCGTCGTGGATCGCCTGCTCGCGGCTCAAGCATGGGCCAATGTGCGCCTCGCCGGGGTCATTACCCTCGCCGAGTGGGCTGCAGCAGTGAACCTGAATCCCGTTTACTTCGGACGCATCTTCAAGCGGGAGACAGGGCTCAAGCCGATGGAATGGCTCGGGCAGCGGCGCCTGGAGATGGCGGCGCAGTATCTGAGCAGCACCTCCAAAACGGTGACCGAGATTGCAGGCGAATGCGGATACGCCTGTCCGTTTTATTTCTCCCGCCAGTTCCGCCGACACCACGGCCTCTCCCCCCTCCTCTACCGGCGGACTTCATTTGAAAGAAAAGCGGAAGAGTCTGCACCAAAGCACCTCCACCGGTCTCGATTGGGAAAGGGACGGAAGTCTCCCAGTTAAAGAGGCTTGGCATTCTTCACTGAGAAAGTCTTTTGATTCCTTTGTTTGCCCGACATAGCATACCACGAATGAACCAGAGGTTTCTCCGCGGTGCGGCTGATGTGGTTTTGGGAATACTGATCTGTATCATTCCGGCCTTGGGAGGGACACCGTCGCCCCCGACTGATTCTCTCTGGGATGTGTTTCAGAATCCGCCGACGGAAGCGCGGGCATCGTGCTATTGGTGGTGGAAGGGCGATCTGACCGCCGACGAAATGGGAAGGCAGTTGCGACTCCTCAAGGACGCGGGCTTGGGCGGAGCCCACATCATCCCCTGGCAAAGCAGCCCGGCCTATTTGTCGCCGGAGTGGCTCAAATTGCTCCGCGCGGCGTCGGATGCGGCCCGCAAGGAAGGCATGATCCTGGATCTGAGCGCCAATGCGATGTGGCCGTTCCGCGGCGTCTGGGTGCCTGAAGAGGAAAGCCTTCACAAGGTGGCACTGGAGACGTTTCAGGTGCAGGGACCGACGAAGTTTTTACCGCCCAAGAAGGAGGAAAAAACCAAGAAGGCCGGCGAGGCGGCTGATTCGAGTATTTTGCTCGCCCAGCTAGCTCCCGATCCCGTCACCGGATTGGAGCAGATGCGGGATGTCACGGTCGAACTCACGCGCCAGGATTCGCCGGGAGTGGATGTGCCGGCGGGCAAACACACGCTCCGGGTCGTGCGCCAGCTCGTGAACGACTACAGCGATCCCTCGTTCGGGAGCGTGCCGGATCACTTCAACCCGAAGGCGATTGAAAATTACCTGAAAGGCTTCGCCGACCGCGTCGCCCCCGCATTGGACGGAAAACTCGGCAACGGCCTGCGCGCGTTGTATTGCGACAGCATCGAGATCAAGGAAGCCAACTGGACGCCAAACCTGCCGGAGGAATTTCAGCGTCGCAACGGCTACGACCTGATGCCCTATCTGCCGCTTGTTCTCCAAATGAACGCCGGAAAAAAACCGCCTGCAGGCGCACGCTCCCCGCTCGACGAGACGATTGCACGGGTCCGCTATGATTATTGCCGCACATTGGTCGACATGTTTCTGGACGGGATGGGACGACCATTTTACCGCTGGTGTCATGAGAATGGCGTGCTCTGCCGCTGGCAGGCATATGGCTTTCCGTGGTTCTACGGCATCGACGATGGCTACCTCATCCCCGACATGCCGGAAGGAAACAGCTGGCTGTTTCCGGCCGAGCCATTTCATGGGGATGTGGACCTCCACGGCTGGCCGCTCTGGCAAAAATACGCTTCCTCGGGCGCGCATCTGACCGGCAGGCCGATCGCCAGCACCGAGGCCATGACCGTCGTGAAGGGCAAATTTGAGGAGACGCTCGATCTGGTGAAGCGCGCGGATGACTTCAACTTCGTCTGCGGGATCAACCATTCGTTTCTGCATGGGTTCTGCTACTCGCCCGCCAACGAGCCCTTCCCCGGACGCAACCAGTTTGGCACTTACTTCAGCGAGCAGAATACGTGGTGGCCCTACATGCGGCGGTGGATGGACTACAACGCCCGGCTCAATGCTGTTTTTCAGGCCTCAAAACCGGTGGCGCAGGTGGCGTTGCTTTTCGGGGTGTCCGACATCTGGGCGGAAGGCGGGTTGGACCGCACTCCTTATCAGACCGATCCGCCGTGGGCGCATAAGGTCTGGCGCTGGATCAACCAGAACGGCGCGAATGCCGACTACGTCAGCGATCGGGTGCTTCAGCAGGCAAAGTTCAACGACGGGAAAATCGATTTCGGCCCGATGAGCTATGAGGCATTGATCGTGCTGGGAGCACAAACCCTCGTTCCCGCCACGGCTGAAGCGCTGGACCGCTACGCGCGTGCCGGAGGAAAGATTGTTTTCATGGGCGCGCTTCCTGACTCCAGCCCGGGCTTGAAGGACGCATCCTCAAACGATGAAAAAGTCCGCGCCATCGTGCAGAACCTGCTGAAGGAATTTCCTAAAACCGTGATCCGCCGCGACCCGCCGGGAGAAGTTCCAGTCACCGACAAGGCGATGCCCTGGATCGATGTCCTGGAGCAATGGCGCAAAAGCACCAGTGTCGAAAAATGCCTGGAGTGGACCGATCGGCTTATGACCGAACTACAAATCCACCGGTCGGTGCAATTTGAGAAGCCGGGACTCTACCAGATCCAATACCGTCACGACGGCAGCGATCTGTATTTCTTCGCCAACACTTCGCCGGACGATGTCGCCGTTCCCGTCGCGCTGCCGCTGACTGGGAAACACGTCGAACGCTGGGATCCGGAAACCGGTTCGCGCAGCGCGTTTCCGGTGGACAAGGACGGACGTGTGCTTGTGTCGCTGCCGGTTGCCGGATCGCTTCTGCTGGTTGCCAGTGAAGGGAAAAGCCCGGTCGTATCAGACCTGCCGCCTCCCCACAAAATGGTGGAGGCACTGAAACTCACCGGCCCGTGGTCGGCCTCATTTCAACCCGCTAACGGCGCGCCGTTTGAAATTGCGGACTTTCCCCTCGCTGGTTTGGACCAGAGCAAGGATCCGCGCCTGAACCGATTCGCGGGACGGGTCATCTACCGGACCGAATTCCATTCGGATCAGGATCCCGACAAAGCCGCTCAACTCGACTTGGGCGAGGCACCCAACTGCGTTTCCGAAGTGACCCTCAACGGAAAACCATTGGGCGTGCGCTGGTATGGCCGCCATCTCTACGCGCTCGACGGCGCGCTCAAGCGAGGGCTAAACAAGTTGGAAGTCACACTCGCAACCACTCTGTTCAACAACGTCAGAAAAAAGGATGAAGTCGCGCTGCCATCCGGCCTGGTCGGACCGGTGACCCTGCGGAAATTTTGAAAAGGGACAACGCTGCCCAGTTGGGCTTCCTCCGATCGCACTCGAAGGGAATTGGGATCCGAAATTCATACGACTCCTGCAGGAACTGGCCTGGAATGCCGTCACGCACCATCCGTTGACCGGATTAACCGCACGCGAGTAAGCCCGTGCAGGTGCGGCACTGCCTCACTCTTTTAGCAACCCAACCGCCCGGCCCCGCGGCTGCCAGCTATAGGCGGCCATGGAATTTCTCCAGAAATATTTCTCCGAGACGACCCGATCCCTCCCGCGTAAATATTCCGTCATGATTCCGAGGATGTCCGCATAGGGGGCGATGAAGTCGCTCACCGGCCAGTTGCTCCCGTAGATCAGGCGATCATCGCCAAAAAGTTCCCAGAGCAAATCCAGGCGCGGCCGGTAATACGCTGGGTCGGAAACAAACCGGCCGTCCACCCGCCGGCCCACATGGGAAATCTTGCCGAAAACATTCGAGAGCCGGGCAACCTCGCTAAGTGCCGTTCGCATGGCATTCGTGTCCCATTCTTGAAATGGCAGATGGTCGATAACGACCCTCAGGCCCGGAAATATTTTAGCGAGGCGCAGGACATCGGGCAGCATCGCCTCGCCGCCGACCACATCGAGGGTAAACTTCCGCTCCTCAAGCTGCCGGAGATCGTTTTCAAACGCCGACTGACCCAAACCTTGAACCAACATCGGCTGGCTAAGACGCAGTCCCCGGAAGACCGGGCTGCCGGAGTAGCTGTCCAGATGCGCGGGAAATTCAGGAGTCCCGGGTGTCAGTCGACCGATATATCCAACAACAATCGGATTTTCCTTTGCGAGATCGAGCACCCATTGGTTGTCGGCCGGCCCGGCATTCGCCTCGACAACAACAGCTCCCATAACGCCGAGCTTTCCGGTGAGGGCTTCAAAGTCCGCCGGGAGATGAGACGAATACAAAACTGCGTCGTCCTTTGGTGGCCAGGGAATGCCCTCGGGGCGCGCGGGATCATATAAGTGGATATGGGTGTCGATCACCGGGTTTGCGGTAGACTGCGCCTCATCGGCGTTCAGTTCCGGGCACGCCGCAAGCGCCCCGGCTGCAAGCGCTCCCGTCCGGAGAAATTTTCTTCGGGTCATGTGGAAATTCAAACCCATCACGCCGGGCGCATGAGACCCTGCCCGTCGCGATAATCGGGATGGGTGTATTGTGTGAAGCGGCTCTCCCCGCCTGCAAGCCTGGCCGTGAGTCGATTCATTTCCGCCTGGGGCATTGGGGAAAAATTGCGGGCGATGGCAATGTTGTCGCGCAGGTTTTGTAGCGAGCTCATGCCGAGCACCTGCGAGGTGATCGGTTGGCTCAGGGAAAAGCGGATCGCCTCATCTGCCGTAATTTTCCCCTCAGCCACCGCCGTGGCAGGCGTGCCCCCCAGGCTCTTCATGCCAAGGATCCCGATCCCGCGCCGGTTCAACTCCGGCACCACCTCCGAACGAAAGCCGGTGCGATCCGGTTCGAAGCAGTTGACCGGAAGAAGGACGGCGTCGAACGGGTAATCATGCTTGAGCATGGCAAGATGAAGCGGAGGATCACGATGGCCGGTGAAACCCGTGAATCGGACCTTTCCTTGCTTCTTCGCGAGCTCAAGCGCCTCGACCACTCCACCGGGAGCAAACGCCGCCTCGACTTCGGATTCTTTTTCGATCGCGTGAATCATCCACAAATCCAAATGGTCCGTCCGGAGCCGCTGCAGGGACTCCTCCATCATCTTCATCGCGACATCGGTGCCCTTCCCGTGCGTGCAGACTTTCGTCATAAGAAAGACACGGTCGCGCATCCCTTCGAGCGCCTTGCCCATGAGCGATTCCGCGCGGCCCTCGTGGTATTCCCACGCGTTGTCCATGAGGTTGATGCCCGCATCCACCGCCTCGTGAACGAGGCGGATGGATTCCTCTTCGCCCGATGCGAGCGCGAGCGTGTGTCCACCCAAACCGATCATGGAGAGCATTTCCCCCGTGCGGCCCAATTTGCGCCTTGGGATGCCAGGATCCAATGGCTGCGCATCCACTGCGGCAAGCAGCGGTCTGCCCAGAATCGCGCCCGCCGCCATCATTCCGGCGGTTTTTAGAAAATCGCGCCGGGCGCCTGAAATAGAAACATTTTGCATGCCGTTGAGTCCGCTACGGTTCCTTTTCAATGGAAGCGCACTGCCACATTTGCATCATGCTGGATTTTTGCAAAATGTTTGCGTCCTGCCTGTCTTTTCCGCAGATTCCTTTTATGAAATCCTCCCTTGCGTGTGCGGCCCTCCTTCTCGTTGCCCTATGCGCCAAGGCCGCCACTCCCCCGAACTTCGTCGTCATCCTGTGCGACGACCAGACGTATCGCGCCATCGGATACAACAACCCGGTGGTAAAGACGCCGAACATGGACAAGCTGGCCGGGGAGGGCATCCGCTTCGACCGGGCGTTCGTCGCCTCGCCGATCTGCGCGGCCAGCCGGGCGAGTATCTATAGCGGAGTATTTCCACAGCAGCACGGGACGGTGGGCTTGTTCGGAGGGGGATTCCAGAAGAGCGTCGTCCAGGAAAAGCGGTTTGCCACGCTGCCGGCCGTCCTTGAAAAAGCCGGCTACCACACCGCTCTCTACGGGAAATCACATCTCGGCGAGCCGACGACATTCGGCTTTTCAGAGGGCCGCGAAATCAAGGATCCAAACGACTTGGAGACATTTGCAGAGGTGGAGAAGTTTCTGGCACGCGAGGCGAAGTCAGGCCGTCCGTTCCTCCTCTGGATCACGCCCCGCAACCCTCATCTTCCCTTCACCGCGCCTCAGGAATTCAAAGACATCTACAAGGATGCCGACATCAAGCTCGATCCCAACTGGCGCGAGTCGCCGTTGATGCAAAGCTTCTTCAACCAGGGCCCGGCGGGTGACATTTCCTTCCGGGACAGCAAGAATCTCGTTTATCCGGGAGCTCCCGCCGGGGCCACCGGAGGTCCTCCGCGCAACGAATCCCAGATGAAGGAAGTCATCAAGGCCTACTATGGAGACGTCAGTTTTCTCGACAGCCAGATCGGCACGCTGATCGGGCAGCTCAAGGCCGACGGCCTCTACGAAAACACGATTATTATCTATCTCGCAGACAACGGCTATTTCCTCGGCAATCACGGGCTCGGAAACAAGATCACAATGCACGAGGAATCCGTGCGAGTGCCGATGTTTGTCCATTCGCCGCTCCTGCCTGTCAAAAAGGCGAAGAGCGACGCGCTGGTGTCGTCGCTCGACGTCTATCCCACGATCCTCGACCTGGCCGGCGTCCCCGCTCCCTCCCATCTCATGGGCAAATCCCTCGTTCCCATCTTGAAGGATCCCTCCGGAAAAGTCCGCGATTATGTCATCACCGAATGTGTCGGCATTCCGGAAAACCGTGTCGGCGTCGGCCATCGTATGGTGCGCACGGATCATTTCAAATACATCCTGTCCGACGCGGATGAGGCGGCGTTCTTCGACCTTCGGAGCGACCCTTACGAGATGACGAACCTGATTGCCAACCCCGAGTTGAAAAACGAAATCGAACGCCACCGGAAAATGCTTGGAGAGTGGTCTGCCAGCGTCGGAGAAAAGCGGCTCACGATGGACGAAATCAAGGCTGCCAAAGCGCAGGAGGAAAAGGCCGACGGTGATAAAAAGAAGCGGAAAGAACCCGCCGCCGGTGGCGCAGGCGAATAGGCGGGCCGATTCCCCCTGGGCGCGCGCTTTTTCCATGAGGGGTTTTCTTCTGGCCGGTATCCTGCTCAGTGCGCCGTGCCTGTTTCCGTGCGGCGCTTCGGCACAGAGTGAAACTCTCTCCGGGTGGGTCGGCTCGCACCGGCTCAGCATGCAGACACGCCCGGTCGCGACATCGACTGTCTTCCCGGTGGTGCCGGCGCAGGCGGAATTCATCGCGATCACCGAAGTCCATCCCGAAAGCGTTGAACCGGTCCCATTTCACTACCTGGTCACGGGCCCGGGAATCGCCCCGTTTGAGAGGCGCTACGCCGCGCTCGGATTCGGACCCGTCACCTACTTTCTGCGCGTCTCAGGACAACCGGCGGGACCGGTCACGCTGACCAATCTCGATCCGGGAAAATCCGTTCCGCACATCCTTGAGGTGCGCGGAGTCACCGGCGACGAGCTGGCCCGGATCAAACGTTCCGACACATTCCGGCTCATGGGCACGGTGATCAACCCACAGCTTGGTATCGGTGAAGAGGAACAGGTCAAGCGGATTGCCGAACAACTCGCCACAGACCCGAAAAGGGGCATTGCGGCGGCGTTCTCCTGTGAAATTTACTATGCCAGCAAAGACACCAGCAAAGTGCGCCAACAGCTTGAGACCGCACGGCAGCGTTCACGACTAAGCGGGCTGCCGGTGTTGCTTGGCATGGTCTCATGGTGGAATGGCACTCCGCGGAACGTGCCGGACGGCAAGGGTGGAAAATTCGACGCCCTCCAATACCAACAGATCTGTTATACCCCCGACGCAGTTCACCCCGAGAATGCCGAACTCCGGACGCTGCTCGGGGACCGGTATAATCCTCACTATTGCCTGACGACACCCAATGTCTGGTCCAATACCCCATGGCTGACGATGAACAGCCTGCAACTGAATGCCTACCGTGCCAGGAGGCTGAGTGAAGCGGTGGACCTTATAAAAAAAGTCAGCAAGGGCGACACATCATGGATCGCCGGGATCTTTCTGGAGAACGAACCCCGCTACTGGGATACGCAATCCACGCAGGGAACCCCGCAATGGTGTGGCGAGCGCTGGGCTGATTTCAATCCTTATACGGTGGCTGCTGCTTCACGCGATGGAGTAACCTTGAATCCAGCGGACGGCCTGTCATCCGAGGAACTCGCCTGGCTTCAAAGGAATGCGGGCCGCTACTTTCAAGAAACCGTCGATGCGTTCCGCCAGGCGCTAACTTCCCATGGATTGCGCGACCGGTTTCCCATCTACACCCACTCCATTCAGCTGAACATCCTGTTCCCCGGAGTCAAAATCAACCAGTCCCCATCCGATTGGGCCAGAGCTTCCGGCGCACACACCGGTCTCGAATGCATCTGGAGTCAACCTTCAGACTTCGATCGCGTGCGCGAGTGGGGACCATGGTGCAACCTCAACCGCGAGGAGACGGACGGAAAGCCGGCTGACACCCACCTCTGGGATTTGCGAACCGCCTACGCCATGGGAGCCGAATTCTTCAACAGCTACAACTGGCATACCTTGAAGGATGATGCCTTTTTTCGCTACGCGCGTGATTTCATAACAGGCCTGCCATCCGTCGTGCTCCCTCCGGTTGACGCCAGACAAACCACGCCTGACACGATCACCTTTGCTCCACCGGATAGCCTGCAGGCCTTCACAAGCATTCTTGTTCCGGTGGAAGCAAAGCAGGTCACCGAAGGCATGACTGTGGCGCTGTCCATCGATGGAGGCCCCCATCGAACATGGTATTCCGAACGGCAGCCGCTGCCAGCCGATGGCCGACAGTTGATGACATTCGATTTTCCGGTGCCCGGCGAGATCAGTGCCCCGGCGGTGGGAACCCTTCGTTTGCATGCCTATGACGCTAATGGCAAAGATCTGCCCAAGGCCGCGGGCTTTGCCAATGATGCGGCACAGGAGTTGCGCCTGACCTTTGATCTTGACCGGCTCCGCACACTCAGCCGGATTGTGATCCAGCGGCATCAGGCCGCGCCGCGCTGAGCGACCGCTTGTCTTCGAACCTTGAGACGGCTTTTAGGACCGGTTGGCAACAGCTACTTAGTCTTGGATCCGATCCCGTGACGGATGCGGAACGCCCGTGGCGACACCTGGTAGTAACGGCGGAAAATTCGGCTGAAGTGCGCGGTATCGGAATAGCCAAGCTCCATGGCAATGTTGGTGATGGAGCGCAGGGGGTTGAGCAGGCGGACACAGGCGACCTGAGCCCGGCGCTGCTGGTAGAATTCCATCGGGCTCTTTCCGGTTTTGCGGACAAAAAGCCGGCTCAGGTGAGTCGCTTGAATCGAAGTGCCGCTGGCGAGAACTTTCGGACGGAATGGCTCTCCGTTTTGAATGAAGGTCTCGATGCGCCGCAGGGACTGCCAGACTTCGGGCCGCGTGCCCTCCTCGTGGATTTCCATGGAAGCACCAACCAGCGCGAGGATTTTTTCAAATGTTGCGCGGAGATAGAGTTGGGAGACGACGGGGTTTTTGATCGCGGCGAGCAAATCCTCGCATTCCCGTTGGGCGGCGTCGGCAAAGGTGCTTCCCAAGTCCAAATGCCTTGCCGGTTCCAATTCCTGTCCACTGTAAAGCAAGGAGGCTCCGAAGAGCATGCAAAGCTGGGGATGTTCCCAATAGTCCTGGAAATCGTGGAAGACCCACTCGGCCAGATAAAAGAGGTCGAAGAGCTCGAGCCACTCGGGAATCTCGATCGAGTGAACCTGGCCGGGCGCTGAGACCAACAAAGAACCGCGGCTGATTTTTTTCCGCTGATCTCCTGTTAAATGCCAACCGCTTCCCCCCACACAAAGACAGATCTCATGGTAGGTGTGGTCGTGGGGACGAACAACTTTGTGCCGCTCGAGCAACTTCCAAACGGAAATCGGACGGCGGGCGGAAATTCCCACATCGCTTCGGGAGATCGTGTATTCAGCTTTCACCGAGCATGTCGTTTTTGTTCAACTTTTGGTCGCTTTCTTTCAAGTATGGCATCGTTATCGGAGCTAGAATCGTTCAACTTGGCAAATACCCCCTTTCATGAATACCAGACAAAGCAAAAAATACAAAACCGGCATGGGCTGGATTTGTGCGATCGCCGTGGTGTGTGTTTCTGTCCCTCCTCCGGCTTTTCCTGCCACTTGGACTGGTGGCGGCCCGGATGCGAACTGGAGCACTGCAGCCAACTGGGACACGGGACCCGCACCCGGGGATCCGGCAACGGAGGCTTTGATTTTTGAGGGGACCGCGAAGCAGTCGAACAATAATGATCTGGGGCCGGGCTACTTCACCGATGTCACCTTTCAGGGAGGAGGTTTCACGATCAACGGGGCAACCAAGCTTGGCATCTCGGGAAATCTCACGACCGCAGGCGACAATGCGATCAATACCGGCCTGACTCTGGGAGGCGATGGCATCCGGTTTATCAATGGCCCGGTGAGAGGAAACCTGACCATCGACAAAGGAGTCGATTTCCACGGGCTCGTCCTGCAAGACAACACAACCGGCATGACCATTCTCAACGGCCCCTTCACGGGAGGCGGCGAGCTCCGGATCTTTTCCTTGGGCCAGATGGTGCTTGGAGGAGACAACTCGGATTATGACGGCGTCATCAAAGTCTTTCGCTTCGTCAAATTATCCAATGAAAAAGCCCTTGGCGGAGCGTCCACGACCGTGATTCTGGATGGCAGTTTTGAGCCTGCGTATGTGGACCTGAATGGACTGAATGTCTCCGGTGTGAATGTCAGCTTTCATGTTGCGAAAGCGACCGATGCCACTGCCCGTGCCAGGCTTCGCAATACGGGTGCAAAAGCCGCTGCATTTTGTGGAAATATCAATCTTGATGCTGCGGGCGGGGTGGATGGAGGCGGGGATATGACCCTGAGCGGCACAATCGGTGGCGAGGGCGGGGACTTCGTCAAGGAGGGGGTCGGAACTTTGAGACTCACGGGCGCAAATACATTCGGCACACCCAGGAAATCTCACGGAGGAACCGCAGCGAACACATTTTCCACCGGTTTGGAGGTCAAAGAAGGAACTTTGCTGGCGAACAACCGCGCAGGCTCGGCCTCGGGTAATGCTCCGGTCCGTGTGGCTGCAGGAGCCGCCTTCGGAGGAACAGGTTCCATCGCAACTGACCTGGTGCTTGACCGCGGGCTGATCGCTCCCGGTGACAAAGGCATTGGAGCTCTCACCGTCGGCGGGGATACCACCTGGAATGCCGGTGAGGATTGCCCGTGGCGTTTTGAACTTGGAACAGGGGGAGCAGCGGACAAACTTGTCGTGAAGGGATCGTTTATCAAGGGAACCGGAAAAAAGTTCCTGTTCGATTTTCAAAAAACCGGGGCCCCGGGGACCTATCCGCTGGTGACTTTTCAACGCAATCGCGGTTTCTCGGCCAGCGACTTTTCCTGCACGAATCTTCCAGCAGGAAAAACCGGCACGTTTTTTCTGACAGCCAGCCAGTTAAGTTTTGTGCTCAAGTAACACCTCTCCCGACCGGCAGCTTTTTTCCGATCGTTTCCCAATGAAATTCCTCCTCATCGCGTTGGCGTCAGTTCTTTCGATGAACTGTGGGTTCGCAGCCTTGAGCATCGAGGGCTTGCGTTGCGAGTATCTCAACGACCCTCTTGGCATTGATGTCGCGAAGCCGAGGCTGAGTTGGGTTCTGCAATCCGATGAACGGGGACAGAAGCAGATGGCCTACCAGGTGCTGGTGGCTTCGACGCCGGAAATCCTGGCCGGAGATCAGGGTGACTTGTGGGACAGCGGCCGGGTGGAGAGCGCCAAAACCGCTCAGGTGGATTACGCTGGAAAAGCTCTTGAAAGCCGCATGGCCTGCCACTGGAAGGTGCGAAGCTGGGATAAGGATGCTCAGCCGACATCCTGGAGCACGCCGTCCCGGTGGACGATGGGCCTGCTGAATGCATCCGATTGGCAAGCCCGATGGATTGCCCACGCAGCCCCTTCGACCGGACCTGCAACGATGCTTCGCAAGGAATTCGAAGTCGGAGGCCCCATCAGGAAAGCCACCGTTTCCGTGACCGGGCTGGGTCTCTACGAACTGCACATCAACGGACAGCGGGTCGGAGACCACCTGCTGGCACCCGAGTGGACCCGCTACAGCAAAACCATCCAATATCAGACTTACGATGTCACCGGTCTCGTAAAGAACGGCAAAAACGCCGTTGGCGCGCAGATCGGCGGCGGCTGGTGGACGACGGGCATCATGGCTTACCCAAGCGTGTTGAACCCGCAGTTTTGTCTACTCATGCGAATGGACATCGAGTTGGCCGATGGATCAAAGAAGGTTGTCGTAAGCGATCCGTCATGGATGGCAACAACCGACGGGCCGATCCGGCGCAGCGGAATCTATTTCGGCGAAACGTATGACGCCACAAAGGAGATGCCCGGATGGGACGAACCGGGCTTTAGCGCGCAAGGATGGAGCTCCGTCCAAGTGCTGCCCTTTCCCAGCGAGGGGGCGAATGCCATCCTGAGAGCGCAATGCAATGAGCCCATCCGTGTGGTCAAGGAGCTGCGACCGGTCAAAATCACAGAGCCAAAGCCGGGCGTCTATATCTTCGACATGGGACAGAACATGGTGGGTTGGTGCCGCCTGAAAGTCAGTGCCCCCGCCGGCACGAAGGTGACATTGCGTCATGTCGAGGTGCTTTATCAGGATGGCACCATCAATACGGACAGTCTCTGGAGCATGCCCGCACAGGTGAATGAATACACGCTCAGGGGCGGCGAATCCGTGCTGGAGCCGCACTTCACCTACCATGGCTTCCGTTATGTGGAAGTCACGGGGCTGCCCGCGCCTCCAACTGAAGACACGCTTTTGGGCCGTGTGTTCTATTCCTCCGCGCCAGATGTCGGCGAGTTTTCGTGCTCCAGCGAACTCGTCAACAAAGTCATGGAGTCCATCAAATGGACCCAGCATGGCAACATGATGAGCGTGCCGACCGATTGTCCGCAGCGATGCGAGAGGGCAGGCTGGATGGGTGACATCCAGGCCTTCTCACAGACATCCATCTTCGAGATGGACATGGCCGCGTTCTTTACCAAGTGGATGCGTGACGTCAGTGACTCATGGGCCGATGACGGACGATATTCGGACTATGCTCCCCGGGTCTCCGACCCCAACGAGCCGTCGAAATCGGGCTCGCCGGCGTGGGCCGACGCCGGCCTTATTGTCCCCTGGCGGATGTATGAGAACTATGCCGATACCCGCGTGCTCGAGCTGCAATACGAATCGGCACGTTGCTGGATCGAGTATGTTCTCAGCCACAATCCGAACCTGCTCTGGGTGAATAATGCCGGTCAGAACTACGGGGATTGGCTCAACGGGGATCTGGGAGGAGTCGTGGCGGGATTTCCGCGCGGCATCAGCGCTGTGCCCAAGGATGTCTTCGCCACCGCCTTCTTCGCCCACTCCACCGAACTTCTGGCAAAAATGGCAAAGGTGCTGGGTCGGCAGAATGACGCCGTCAAATACGCCAAACTGTTTGGAGACATCAAGGCGGCGTTCAACAGGGAATTCGTCACCCCGGATGGCCGGATCAAGGGAGACACCCAGGCCGGTTATGCGCTGGCGTTGCACATGGATCTTCTGGACGACTCGCTCCGCTCAAAAGCAGCGGATCACCTCATGGAGGGCATTCAACAATACCAGAGCCATCTCTCCACAGGAATCCATACCACGCACCGCATGATGCTGGAACTCACGCGCAACGGCCACCATGACGAGGCCTGGCGGCTGATGACTCTGCGGACCATGCCGTCGTGGGGAGGGATGCTGGAGCTCGGCGGAACCACCATTTGGGAGAGCTGGAATGCCTACAATCCGGGAATCGAAAAAATCAAAACGGCAAAATCCTTCAACCACTGCGCATTCGGTGCGGTGGGTGAATGGGTGTGGCGCGATTTGGCTGGCATCAATCCTGATGAAGCGCAGCCTGGCTACAGTCACGTGCTTATCCGGCCGCGCCCTTGCGGGGATCTCACGTGGGTCAAGGCCCGGTATGATTCGATACACGGCCCGATTGTGAGCGAGTGGAAAATCGAGGGGGGACGCTTTCACCTGCATGTCAAAATCCCTGCCAACACGACGGCCACCGTCTCCATACCGGCCAGCAGCATCGCAGATGTCACCGAAGGCAGCACACTTGCAAGCAAAGCGGCCGGAATCCGCTCGGCAATACTGACTGGCACAGATGCCGAGTTCACCGTGGAATCCGGCGACTACTCGTTTGCAGTGCCCGTTTCAGCTGAGCCGGGCGGCAATGAGTCCACTTCTTCCAGACCATAGCAGCTTTGGCGAAACACCGAACACTCAAACCGTCGAACAGCCACTTCCATGAAAACAAAACGTAATAGAAAATCCCGCAGCAGCCGATGCTGGGCGTATGCAATTTCTGCGCTGTGTTCCTCCGCATTGCTCCAGGCCGGTCAAGTGACTTGGACGGGTGGCGGTGCGGATGCGTATTGGAGTGCGGCGGGCAACTGGTCCACGGGTGCAGCTCCCGTGCCTGTCGAAGGGACCATGGGAAACCAGCCGGTCGACAGCCTGATCTTTGACGGAACCAGCCAGCAGGAAAACGTCAACGACCTGACGTTCGGATATTTTGCGGATATCGTGTTCCAGAACGGCGGATTTGTGCTCAACGGACTTGGCCCGGGGTTGTCTGGAAACCTCACCTGCACAGGCAACAACACCATCAACTCAGGCCTGGTCCTTGGTGGAGCAGGGGTGCGGTTTGTCAATACGGCGGCTGACAGCACCCTCACTATCGAGAAGGTGCTGAACTTTCAAAACGGAACACTGCAGGACAACTCGCCCGGCACGACCATATACAACGCGAACTTTATCCAGGCGGGCACATTCAATGTTTTTTCATTCGGGCAGGCCGTTCTGGGTGGCGACAATTCGGCCTACACGGGAAAGATCCAGATCTTTCGCTTTGCAAAATTGACCAATGCAAAAGGACTGGGCGGAGCGTCAACAACAGTGGTGCTGGACCGTAGTTTTGCTCCGGCCTCGCTGGATTTGAACGGGCTCGAGGTTTCCGGGGTCGAGGTGAGCTTTGTATCGGTTCAAAACCCCTCCTCCGTTCAACTCGCCCGGCTGCGCAACTCAAGCGCGACCCCGGCCGCGTTCGATGGGGATATCCACCTTGGTGTGACAAGCGGAGTCGATGGAAGCGGAGATCTGGCTCTGAACGGCTGCATCAGCGGAGAGGGAGGCTTTACCAAGCTGGATGCGGGGGTGCTCACACTGGCCGGAAGCAATACCTACACCGGACAGACGTCAGTATCCGGCGGTGCGCTGGTGATCAATGGCTCGATCGGCAGTAGTGCGGTCGAAGTGAAAAGCGGCGCCAGGTTGGGCGGGACCGGAAAGGTGGACGGCCCGGTGACGATGGAACCGGACAGCGTTCTCATGCTGGGTTCCAACACGAAGGAGAAGGCCGTTTTGACGATCAACAACACCCTGCATCTCGGTGGCACGACCGAGGTGACACTCAACCGGAGTAATCCCAAAACAGCTCCCCGGATCACCGGTGTCACCACACTGACGCTCGGGGGTGTTCTCAGCGTTAAGAATGCGGGGGCCCCCTTGCAGGCAAACGACACGTTCCCATTGTTCAAGGCCCAGCGCTTCGAAGGCAACTTTTCCACCATGGACCTGCCGCCGCTCAGCCCCGGCCTGGGTTGGGACTGGAATCCTTCCAGTGGCACGCTCAGCATAAAAAGAACAGCCCGATGAAAGTTTCCCCGTCAAAACCGGATTTTAAATCGAAATACTACGCGGTTGGATTTTCGGACAATCGCCCTGCGTTCACTTGGTTTGGGCTGGATTCACTCGGGCGGGGCAACCTTCCGGAAAACCCCGTTCTGGAGGGAGCCAAGGAACCCTCGGATCCCGAACTGAAACGCGAAAGCCCATTCAGATACACCCGGAACGGCAAGGCCGTCTGGAGTGTGGAATGCACCGAGAAGGCCCTCACGCTGAGCTCGCACGACCTTGGGGGAGCAGGCGCTCCGCCATTCACCCTCACTTTCAATCAGAAGAAAAATCACGCGACTCTCCTTGGCCTGATGGAGGCGGGAAAACGACGCGTGTCGCTTCCGTGCATTCTTCATCTGCCGGACATGGGTTCGGTCCGCATCACCTGCAACATTCCGGACGCGGAACTCGAATACGACGCGCGGCGAATGAATGTGCCGGAGCCCTTTGTGGAGATTAAGTTTCCACCGGCCGCCGCAGGCGCGGGATCTATCGAGTATCAAATCGAAATGGCGGCGATTCATCCGCATCTGCCCGGCATCAATGAGGATCCGCTTTATGATGGATTCCGGAGGGGGTGGTTAAATACCTTCCAGATCAACCCGCGCACGCAGATGCTCGCCAACAACGCCTCCAGCGATGCCTGCACCTTCACTCTCTTTACTTATGCCCTTGTAGCGCGGCACACCCCCCATTTGGCGGAGGGGCTGGAGTGTTCCGATCTCATACGCATGACGCTCGACCGTTACCTTTCCGGAGCGAAGGGATATGGGCAGGTCGGTTACGCCTGCGAGCCAAGCGATGCCGACCTCATTTCGTGGACCACCCCGTGGACTTCTTTGGATTCCTTGCCCTCGCTTCTGCTGGCCGCATGCGACTATGTGGACGATTCGGGTGATCTTCCATGGGCGCGGGCCAACTACAACAGCATCCTCGGCTGGGCGCGCGAAATGTCGGCCGGGGACGCAGATGGCGACGGGCTCCTGGAATATCCGGGCACCGGCAATTATGGAGACCGTCCGCTTAGAGGCTGTCTGAAAAATGGGAAAATTAGGAATAGCGATTGATCATGATACGGATCATGGCGAGAAACACCCACGCAGCTGCGCACACAGGGGAGCGTTCGGAGTCGCGGACCAAACGGCGATGCTGAACCATCCAAGCGAATGTTCGTTCGACAACCCAGCGCTTGGGAAGGATGTGGAATCCGGATTTTGCGGAGATACGCTTGACGATCTCGACTGTGGTCG
>Ga0163199_1000531_pt1 | contig 24093 bp, 20 predicted proteins | sample PL_2010_150m_FD_113537 | JGI IMG/M metagenome (GOLD analysis project Ga0163199, IMG submission 113537) | Freshwater microbial communities from Powell Lake, British Columbia, Canada to study Microbial Dark Matter (Phase II) - PL_2010_150m | ecosystem: Environmental > Aquatic > Freshwater > Lake ...
ATCTGCTGCTGCGACTCCAGCGCGAGCTTTTCCTTGGTCGCCAGCTCGTCGCGCGGTGCGATCCACACCACGTTGCCGTTCTTGCGCATGTCGAGACCGCGCGTGTCGAGAATAATCTGCAGCGCCTGATCCCAGGGCACATCCTTCAAACGCAGAGTCAGGCTACCGCCGACCGCGTCGCTGGTAATGATGTTGAGGTCGGTGAAATCGGCGATCACGTTGAGCACGCTGCGCACTTCCACGTTCTGGAAGTTAAGCGACAGCTTCTCGCCGGTAAATCCGGTCTTGCTGCCTTTCGCCAGTTTGTTGGGATCCGGAACGACCTGCTTTACCTCGACCACGAACTGGGTGTCGGTCTGGTAGGCGCTGTGTTCCCACTGGCCCTTGGGCGTGATCACCATGCGCACGTTGTCGCCCTGGCCGAAAGTGTTGATCGATTCCACCGGAGTGCCGAAATCGGTCACGTCCAGCCGCCGGCGCAGCTTGTCTGGCAGCGCGGTCTTGAAGAAGTCGATTACCAGATTCTGCCCCTGCGCGCGGATGTCTATACCGGTCGAGCTGTCGGAAAGATCGACAATGATGCGGCCTTCGCCGGCCTTGCCGCGGCGAAAATCGATGTCGCGCACGGCGTGCGTGTCGATATTCTTGTCTTCGACGAAGTGGGTGACTGCGGCCGCGCCGCCGGCGCTGGCCACCGGCGCGCCGGCGAGAATGATGACCAGGCTCTTGCCGTCGATCTGAGTGTCGTATCCGACAAGCTGGCGCAGATTCAGCACCAGGCGCGTGCGCTCCCCGGCCTGAACCATATTCATGCTCAGCAGCTCGCCTTCGCCGACCTTCTGGCTGTTGCGCCCGAGACCGTTCACGGTGTTGGGCAAGTCGAATGCGATGCGCGCCGGGTTGGCCACGGTGAAGCTCCCGGGCGGCGACTTGAGTACCTCTTTCATCGTCAGCTTGACGATGACCTTGCCGCTTTGCTCCGACACGTTGAAGGCTTCGACGCTGTTCAGCGGCGCCTGCGCCAGCCCCACAACGGCCCAAAGCAATGCGGTTAGAAAACCGAAAAAACCGAGAATTTTAGCCATAGAGATCCTCACCTTCCTTTTGCCGCTTCCGCCTCGAGTATCTGCAGCGCGATCTTGCGCTCAGTCCAGTCGCCAGATGCATCCTGCACCAACTCCTTGAGGTTGATCTGATTGTCGGTGATTCCGGTAACGACCCCGAAATTTTGCCCGAGGTAATTGCCAACCTGTACGCGGTACAGGCTGTTGTCGGCGCGCACCAGTGCGTAATTGACGCCCTTCTGTGAGAGCGTGCCGACCATTTTCAGCGACTCCAGCGGATATGCTTCCAGCGGCTCTTTCGGCCGTTTGGTATCGGGTGCGTTGGCTCCGGTCTTATTCTTCGCAGCCGTCCCGAGCGCCAACTCGATCTTGGTCGGTCCGAATGGGTCGGGCAGATCGAATGCCTTATAGGGCACCGGCTCGTATGGCTTCACCACCGGCAGCGGCTGGATCTGGCCGCGCAGGTCCTTGGTGATGCTCTTCAGCTCTTCCTTGAGGTCCTGATGCTCGTCGCTGCCGCAGGCGGCGAGCAGCAACACGGTCGCTATGATGGCTAGGTTTCTCATTTTTTCTTGGCGGGCGCCGCCTTCTTGGCAGCTTTCTTCTGATTCGCCACCTCTTCCTCATCGAGATAGCGGAACGTCTTGGCTGTGGTGTCCATCGCCAGAACGCTGCCGTCCTTGCCTGCCGGGTTGATAGAGAGATCGTTGAGCGTGACGATGCGCGACAGCTGCGCAATGTCGCTGGCAAACTGTCCCATGTCATGGTAGCTGCCGGTGACCCGGACACTTACCGGCAGCTCGGCATAGAAATCCTTCACCAGCTCGTGCGCCGCCGGTTTGAACAGTTCGAATTGCAGGCCGCGTCCCAGTCCGGCCTGGTTGATGTCAACCAGCAATGCGTCCATCTGCGACCTGTTCGGCAGCTGCTTCAGCAGCGCGCCGAAAGAAGTGTCTATTTCACGCAGCTGCTGGCGGTACAGGTCGAGGTTTACCGCGAGCTGCTTCTTCTCTTTGTACTGATCCTTGAGCTTTGCTTCCTGCTCCGCGCCTGCGGCGAGCTCATCCACCTGGCCCTGCCAATCCGCCACATAGCCGGCCGCGACCAGCGCCGCCAGCGCCACGATCAGGGCGAGCAGCTTGGGCAGCGGCGGCCAGGTTCCCGGATTCTTCGGATCGAGAAACTTGAATTGGTCGAGCAGCTTATTCATCTGCCATTCCTACTTTTTCGGACCTGCCGCGGCCTTGGCGGCTCCGGCCTTGGCGGCTCCGGCCTTGGAGGCGTCGGTTTCAAGGCTCAGACGCTTGACGTTGACGTCCATGACGAATTCCGACAGTCGCTTGTTGTTGACCGTGGCGGCCTTGATTTCGACCAGCACCGGGTTTTCCAGGTAAGTCGACGCCTCGAAGTTGCGCATCAGGGTCGATACACGCGCATTGGATTGCGCATAGCCTGTCAAATTGACCTTGAGGCCGGATTGCTTGATCGATTTCAGATAGACGCCGTCCGGAGTCTGGCGTACCAGTTGTTCGAGCAGATACACAGTCTGAGCGCGATCGGCCTGCAGGGTCTCGATCACCTGCTTGCGCGACAGCAAGGCCTGAATTTCTTCCTTCAGCTTCTGGATTTCCTCGATTTCCTTGTCGAGCTTGGTGTTTTCGCTCGTCAGGAAGCGGTTGCGCTCCGTTTGGGTCGCGATGCGCGTGGCGTAATAGCCGTGCACCAACAGCACGATGGATGCGGCCAGGCCCGCGACCATCCCCATGAGAATGAAAAACTGCAGGTTGTGGGCCTTGCGGCGCGCTTCGCGCCAAGGCAGCAGATTGATGCGGATCACGGATCGAACCTCCGCATCGCCAGGCCACAGGCGACCATCATCGACGGAGCATCTACAAGCAGCTTCTTCGGCTGGATACGCGGCGACACCTGCATGCTCGCGAACGGATTGGCTACCCGGGTGTTGACCTGGGAGCGCGAGCCGACGATGTCCTCAAGGCCGGGAATGACGGCCGAGCCGCCGGTCAGCAGGATGTGCTCTATGCTGGTGTACTGGGTGGAGGTGAAGAAGAACTGCATGGCGCGCTGAACTTCAAGGGCCAGGTTTTCCAGGAACGGGCGCAGGATTTCGGCTTCATACGAATCGGGCAGGCCGCCGCTGCGTTTGGCGTTCTCTGCCTCCTCCTGGCTCATGCCGTACTGGCGCATGATGTCCTGGGTAAGCTGGCTGCCGCCGAACGCCTGCTCGCGGGTGTACACGGTCTGATCGTTGCGCAGCACGGTAACGTTCATGACGTTGGCGCCGATATCGACCAGGGCAATGTTCTGTTCCCTGCCTTCGTCAGGAAACTGCTTTTTGATCAGTTCGAACGCTGTCTGCACGGCATAGGATTCCACGTCCATGACCAGGGACTTCAGGCCGGCCGCCTCGGCGACCGCCACGCGGTCCTCGACTTTCTCCTTGCGCGAGGCGGCGATCAGCACCTCGACCTCCTCGGCATTGGAGGGCGCCGGGCCGACCACCTGGTAGTCGAGATTGACCTCTTCCAGGGCGAAGGGAATGTACTGATTTGCCTCGGTCTCCACCTGTACACCCAGTTCCTCGTCGCGCAGGCCGGCCGGGACGACGATTTTCTTGGTGATCACGGCCGCGGTGGGCAGCGCCATGGCCACGTTCTTGGTGCGGGTGGCCAGTTTCTTCCAGCCGCGCTTGACGGTTTCAACCACGGCCTCGAGATTAGCTATGTTGCCGTCCACTACCGCGTCTTTGGGCAGGGGCTCGATCACATAGCGCTCTACGCGCATCGCGCCTTTGCCGGCATCGACGATCTCGACCATCTTCACGGCGGACGAACTGATGTCCATGCCGAAGAGCGGCGGTGCTTTAGGCTTAAATATGTCAACGTTCAAGGTGAATTTCCCTTTGAACTATCCCCGGTTAGGCGCGATACATATAATTTACGTTAAATGCTAGCAACAAGTCTAGACGATGTAAAGCAAATTATCGAGGCCGGGTTTGGCGTGTTGCAAAGATGCTCACCGCGCCCCGCGTCCGGGGATACCTTATAATGCCTGCCTTTCGGGACGCTGCATGGGCGTGAGCCTGTTGGCCGCGCCCAGATACGGGGCTGTTCCGGCTCCTTGGAACCCCAAAATTGGGTACCGTTTCCGGATTTCCGAAGCGGCTCCCGGATCCAGGGAGCCAAGGGGGGGGATTCCTCCACTTTGAAATAGGTTCTGAACCCGCCGCAACGCGGTAAAACCGACCCTTGGCCGCCAAATCCCATCTCTGGTTGCGTCTTCTCGCCTTCCCGGTGCTGCTGCTTGTCGGGCTGGGCGTAATCGCCGGCGCCCTGCTCGGCCTGATGGTATTGCTCGCCTACCCCAATTTGCCCTCGCTCGAGGTGCTTACCGATTACCGTCCCAAGGTACCGCTGCGTGTTTACAGCGCCGAGGGCGTCCTGATCGGCGAATTCGGCGAGGAACGCCGCGCCATCGTCGCCATCGGTGAGGTTCCCGAGATCATGAAGCGCGCCATCCTGGCGGCGGAAGACGAGCGTTTTTATCAGCATACCGGGGTGGATTATCAAGGCGTACTCCGCGCGGCCTACTCCAACCTGGCGTCAGGCGGAAGGCGTCAGGGAGCTTCCACCATCACCATGCAGGTGGCAAGGAACTTTTTCCTGTCCAGCGAAAAGACACTCACGCGCAAGCTGTACGAGGCCCTGCTCGCTTTCAAGATCGAGGCGAGCCTGTCCAAAGACGAGATTCTGCAGATCTATATCAACCAGATCTATCTGGGGCAACGCGCCTACGGCTTCGCCGCCGCGGCGCAGACCTACTTCGGCAAGGCGCTGAAGGATGTCAGCGTGGCCGAAGCCGCGATGCTCGCCGGCCTGCCCAAGGCCCCGTCCAGCTTCAATCCGGTGGTCAACCCCAAGCGCGCCAAGCAGCGGCAACTGTACGTGCTGCGACGCATGCACGAGCTCGGCAACATCACGGACGCGCAACTTGCCGAAGCGCAGAAGGCGCCGATGGTAGTCAAACACCTGGCAAACGAATACGCGGTGCACGCCGAGTATGTGGCCGAAATGGTGCGGCAGATGCTGTACGAGCGCTTCGGCGAGGATCTGTATGTAAAAGGCTATCGCATCTATACCACCGTCACCGGCGCGGATCAGGAGGCGGCCTTTGCCGCGCTGCGCCGCGGGGTGCTGGACTATGACAGACGCCACGGCTACCGCGGCCCCGAAGGCTATGTCGAACTGCCGGCCGAGGGACAGCCGGACGAGGCCATCGAGGAAGCGCTCGCGGAGCATTCCGACAGCGACGACCTGCTCGCCGCGGTCGTCCTCGAGGCCAGCCCCAAGCAGGTGCGCGCCTACCTTCGTGGCGGAGAAGTCCTGACCATCTCCGGCGAAGGCCTGAAATTTGCCCAAAGAATGCTCGACGACAAGGCTGCACCCAACAAGATGATCCGGCGCGGCGCGCTTATCCGCGTCCAGAAGGACGAAAAGGGCAACTGGCAAATTCTACAGATGCCGGAGGCGGAAGCTGCGTTGATCGCGATCAGCCCGATCGACGGCAGGATACGCGCCTTAGTGGGCGGGTTCGATTTCAATCGCAACAAGTTCAACCACGTCACCCAGGCCTGGCGCCAGCCGGGCTCCAGCTTCAAGCCTTTCGTCTATTCGGCGGCGCTGGAGAAAGGCTTCACCCCGGCGACCATAGTCGACGACGCCCCGGTTGTTGTCGATGCCGCCCAAACCGGCGGACAGACCTGGGAACCGCACAATTACGACGACAAATACGATGGCCCGATACGCATGCGCCTGGGTCTGGCCAAATCCAAGAACATGGTCTCGATCCGGGTACTGCAGGCAATCGGCGCGCAGTACGCCCAGGACTACATCACCCGCTTCGGATTCGACGCGGACAAGCACCCGCCCTACCTGACCATGGCGCTGGGTGCGGGCGCGGCGACGCCCTGGCAGATGGCGCGCGGCTACGCGGTGTTCGCCAACGGCGGTTACCGCGTCGAGCCTTATCTGGTGCGGCGCATCGTCGATGACCGCGGCAACGTGCTTGCCCAGGCGCAGCCTCCGCACGCCGGCGACGAAAGCCTGCGCGTCATCGACGCGCGCAATGCCTTCGTCATGGACAGCATGCTGCACGACGTTGTGCGTTACGGCACGGGGGCGCGCGCAATGTCGCTCGGGCGCAAGGATCTGGCAGGCAAAACCGGCACCACCAACGATCTCGTCGATGCCTGGTTCGCCGGCTATCAGCCTACGCTGACCGCGATTGCCTGGATCGGCTTCGATCAGCCGCGCAAGCTCGGCAACAGCGAAACCGGCGCCGCTGCCGCGCTGCCGATCTGGATGAATTACATGGTGAAGGCACTCAAGGGCGTGGACGAGATGTTCCAGGAAGTTCCCGAAGGAGTGGTGAGCGTCAAAGTCAATCCCGACACGGGCCAGGTGGCCAGCGACGGCAAGCTCACCGAGTACTTCTATCGCGAAAACGTTCCACCGGCGCAAAGACCCGCTGCGCCTGAAGGCGCAGTGCGCGGTCCGCAGGAAACCAAAACTACGCCGTTCTAGCGCGTGCGCGCGGCGACTGGCCGGGCGGGCGATAAGGCGCTCCGGCGCGGGTTTCGCCTCTGTTGCGTCGTGCTAACATTGACGGATGCGTTTCATCTCCGTTGCCATTTTGCTTTGCATGCTGCTCCAGGCCTGCGGTTCCAAGGGGGCGCTCGTTATGCCGCCGGAGGAAAACGGCGGGCAGCAATCCAATGCTCACAAGCAAAAATAGGCGCCATGTTCGAGTTTCGCAACGGTTCGCGGCCCGCCTGCAATCGAACCGGCCTGCGCCCCATCAACCCAAATCCACCGCATCCTCAATTCATACAACACAGGTCGAGACGACTTTGACCAAACCAAACACGCTGATGCTTTCCAGAGCCACCTGCGCCGCGTTTCTCGCGGCGGCGCTTTTCACGCATCACAGCACTGAGCTTCGCGCCCAGGATACCAATCCGGCCAGGGCTGCTCCCGCCGTGCCGGTTTCGGTCGCGACGGTCGCGCAGCAGACGGTGGCAATGCGAATTCAGGCGATCGGCAATGTCGAGGCCTACGCCACGGTAGCGCTCAAGGCGCGCGTGGACGGGCAAATCGTGGCGCTCGGCTTCAAGGAAGGGCAGCGGGTAAGCAAGGGCGCCGTGCTGTTCAAAATCGATCCACGCCCGTTCGAGGCCGCGCTGCGGCAGACCGAGGCCAACCTGATGCGCGACACCGCGCAGAAGGAGCAGACGCGTTCGCAGGAACGGCGCTATCAGGAGCTGTTGCAGAAGAATTTCGTTTCCAAGGAAGCCTACGCGCAGATCCGCACCAATGCGGACGCCGCCGCGGCCACTGCCCTCGCCAGCCAGGCTGCGGTTGACAATTCGCGCCTGCAGCTCGAATACTGCACGATACGCTCGCCTATCGACGGCTACGTCGGCAAGGTCATGCTGCAAGCGGGCAACCTGGTCAAGGCCAACGATACGAGCCCGCTGGTAGTGATCAACCAGGTGCAGCCGATCTATGTGAATTTCTCGGTGCCCGAGCAGCTGCTTGGGGCGATCCGCGGCCACATGGCGAAACTGCGGCTTCCCGCCGAGGCGCTGCCGCCCAACTCGGACAAGGCCGCGGCCATCGGGACGCTGAGTTTCATCGACAACGCCGTCGACGCGACTACCGGCACGATCAAACTGAAAGCGGTGTTTCCAAACAAGGAAAGCGCTTTGTGGCCGGGCCAGTTCGTCAACGTCAGCCTCAAACTCTATGACCAGAAGGACGCGCTGCTGGTCCCGGCGCAGGCGATCCAGACTGGTCCGAAGGGCCAATATGCTTACGTCGTAAAACCCGACATGAGCGCTGAAGTGCGCGAGGTCGAGCTCGATCGCATCGACGGCGACAACGCCATCGTCGCCACGGGCTTGCGCAAAGGCGAAACCGTCGTGGTCAAAGGCCAGCTGCGCCTCTCACCTGGGGCCAAGGTTGTGATCGCCAAACCGGCAGCCACCAAGCCGTGAACGTCGCGGAGCTGTTCGTCCGGCGGCCTGTCATGACCATCCTGGTCATGACAGGAATCCTGATCTTCGGACTGGCGGGTTTCCGCCTCCTGCCGGTAAGCCAGTTGCCCAACATCGATTTCCCGACCATACAGGTTACGGCGCAGCTGCCCGGGGCCAGCCCGGAGACGATGGCCTCCGCCGTGGCCACACCGCTGGAAAAGCAGTTCTCCACCATCGCCGGCATCGATACTATGACCTCGATCAGCGGCCAGGGGACCACGTCGATCACCATTCAATTCGCGCTCGACCGCGACATCGATGCCGCCGCCCAGGACGTCAATTCGGCCATCGCTTCGGCCGCGCGGCAATTACCGGCGACCATGCCCGCGCCGCCGTCCTTCCGCAAAGTGAATCCGGCGGATTTCCCGGTCTATTACCTTGCGCTCACCTCGGATATGCTGCCGTTGTCGACGGTCAACGAATATGCCGAAACCTTTCTCGCCCAGCGCATCTCGACCATCAGCGGCGTGGCCCAGGTGCAGGTGTTCGGGCAGCAGAAATACGCGGTACGCGTACAGGTGGACCCGAGCCAGCTCGCCGCACGCGGGGTCGGCATCAACGAGGTCGAGCAGGCCATTGCCCAGGCGAACGTCAACCTTCCCACCGGAACACTCTATGGGAAGGACCGCATGTTCGCGGTGCAAGCCACCGGTCAGCTCTTCGACGCGGCCGCATTCCGCCCGATCATCGTCGCCTATCGCAACGGCTCTGCGGTGCGCCTTAACGAACTCGGGCGGGTCATCGATTCGGTGCAGAGCGACAAGGTAGCCGCATGGTTCAAAGGCAAGCGCGGCATCGTGCTAGCGATCCAGCGCCAGCCCGGCACCAATACCATCGAGGTGGTGAATTCGATCAAGAAGCTGTTGCCGACCTTCCGCGCCGAAGTGCCGGCAGGCATCGACATCAACATCCTGTATGACCGTTCGGTAACCATCCGTGGTTCGGTCGAAGAGGTCGAATTCACACTGCTGCTGTCGCTGGCGCTGGTCGTGATGGTGATTTTCATTTTTCTGCGCAACATTCCGGCGACCGTCATTCCGAGCATTGCGCTGCCTTTGTCCATCATCGGCACGTTCGCAGCGATGTTCCTGTTCGGCCACAGCCTGGACAATATCTCGCTGATGGCCCTCACGCTTTCGGTCGGCTTCGTCGTCGACGACGCCATCGTGATGCTGGAGAACATCACCCGCCATATCGAGATGGGCAAAAGCCGCTGGCAGGCGACGCTCGACGGCTCCAAGGAAATCAGCTTTACCATCGTTTCGATGACGATTTCCCTGATCGCAGTGTTCATTCCAGTACTGTTCATGGGGGGGATACTCGGTCGCCTGCTGCACGAGTTTGCGATAGTGATCATGGTCGCCGTGCTGATCTCGGGCTTCGTCTCGCTCACGCTCACACCGATGATGTGCAGCCGCATCCTGAAACCGCATTCGGCGGAGAAACACGGACGCCTGTTCATGCTGTTCGAGCACGCCTTCGAGGCGATCAAGGAAGCATACTCGCTCACGCTGCGCTGGACGCTGCGGCACCTGCGATTCACCGTGACGGTGTTCCTTGCGATCATCATCGCAACCGGATTCCTATTTGCCAAGATGCCCAAGGGTTTCCTGCCGAGCGAGGATTCGGGCCAGCTGTTCTGCTTCACCGAGGCCCCCCAGGATATTTCCTTCGACGCGATGGCGAAGCTGCAGACGCAGGTGGCGGAGATCATCCGCCAGGATCCCAACGTCGAGGCAGTGATGTCGTTCATCGGCGCGAGCGGTTTCAATCCCGCTCTCAATGTCGGGCGCATCACCATCACCCTCAAACCACGCGCCGAGCGCAAATCCGCCGACGAGGTGATCCGCGGGCTGCGGCCGAAAGTCAACACGGTGCTCGGCATCAAGGCCTTCATGCAAAACGTGCCGGCGATCCGCATCGGCGGGCAGCTTACCAAAAGCCCCTACCAATACGTGCTGCAGGGGGCGAACACCGAGGAGCTGTATCACTGGGTGCCGATCATCGAGGAAAAACTGAAGACCCTGCCGACGCTGATCGACGTGGGCAGCGACCTGCAGATCACGCGCCCGCAGGTGACCGTGGAAATCGACCGCGAAAAAGCCTCCGCGCTCGGCGTCAGCGTGCAACAGATCGAGATGGCGCTGAACAACGCCTACGGCGAGCGCCAGGTCTCGACCATTTACACCGCGACCAACCAGTACTGGGTAATACTGGAGCTCGAGCCGCGTTTCCAGACCGATCCCTCGGCGTTGCCCAAGCTCTACGTGCGTTCTTCGAACGGGGCACTGGTGCCGCTCGGCGCCTTGGCCAAACTCACCTACGGCGTCGGGCCGCTCTCCGTCAGCCACCTCGGCCAGCTGCCCTCGGTCACCTTTTCTTTCGATCTTCGGCCGGGGATCGCGCTATCGCAGGCGATCGCGGAAATCAATCAGGCCACGCGGGAACTGCAGGTGCCGGCCACGCTGAACACCACCTTCCAGGGTACCGCGCAGGCTTTCCAGGCCTCGCTCCAGGGCATGGGCCTGCTGCTGCTGCTGGCCGTCCTGGTGATCTACCTTGTGCTCGGCATCCTCTACGAAAGCTTCATCCATCCGCTCACCATTTTGTCGGGACTGCCGACCGCCGCTCTCGGCGCGCTGCTGACGCTTCTGGTATTCGGAATCGAGCTCAACATGTACGCCTTCGTCGGCATGATCATGCTGATCGGCATCGTCAAGAAGAACGCCATCATGATGATCGACTTCGCCATCGAGGCGCAAAGGAAGGAGGGCAAGCAACCGGCCGAAGCGATCTACGAAGCCTGTATCGTGCGCTTTCGCCCGATCATGATGACCACGATGGCGGCACTGATGGGCAGCTTGCCGATCGCCCTGGCGATCGGTGCCGGCGGCGATGCGCGCAAACCCCTGGGCCTGGCGGTAGTCGGTGGCCTGGCCGTGTCGCAGGTGCTCACGCTGTACATCACGCCGGTCATCTACATCTATTTCGAACGCCTGCAGGAGTGGCTGACACAGCGGCAGGGCGCCCCGGCCGAGGCCGGCCTCGGCCCGGCCGACTGATAGTGGAAGTCAAGGATTAAGCTGACGGTAGACGACGCTGGCCACCGCCAGAAGACTCGCCCGGTCCATCTCACCGGACAGCGCGTAACCCAGTTTGCCGTCGATCCAATAGAACACCGCGACCTTGTCTTCCTGACTGAAGCGGAAGGCTGTATCGCGCGGCTCGGCGTCCCTGAGCGAGATGTATAGCGTGATGCGCTGTCCTTTGTTGTCCTGGTACATCAGCTGTGCGCCCGGCCCCTTGCCGCCGGGCAGCAGCCGCCCGCCTACCAGATCGAAACCCTGCTGCGTCAGCACCGGCACCTTCAATTCGTTCCCCAGGCGCTTGGACAACCACTTCACCAAGTGATCCTGCTGATCCGCACCGACTTCTACCGGGTGGCGCACTTCAGGGGCATACACTGCATAGGCGACTGCAGCCCGGCGCGGCAACGCCGCCGCCTCCGCTGATCGGTCGGATCTGTAGGAATGCGTCACCCAGCCCAGGCCGAAACTCATTGCCATCACCCCCGCGGCAAGCGCGTAATACGGCCAGCGCCCCCACGACGGGCGCGCAGCGAGCAGCCGCTGCGGCACCGGTTCATTCAGTACCGGGTTGTAGAACGCGCGCAGCGCTTCGTTTTGCGCGCGCCAGACGCGCACGCTTTCGGTCGCCGCCGCATCGTGCGCCAGATGCGCCTCCACCTGAACGCGGCGCGCGTCATCCAACTGCCCGTCGGCATAAGCGTGCAGATCGGTTTCGCTGAGATTGCTCATTTAACGGCTTTAAGACTGGTTACGTTGGCGGAGCCCGACACCACGGCGCGCAGGCGCTCGCGCCCGCGCGACAGGCGCGACATCACCGTGCCGACCGGAATGCCCAAGGCCTTGCTCACCTCGGCATAGCTGAGTTGTTCCAAGCCCACCAACAGCAGGACTTCGCGCTGCTCAGGGGGCAGTTGCCGCAGCGCCGCGTCCAGGTCGCGCAGTTCGAACGGGTCGGACTGCGGTGCGCTCTGCAGCCCGTCCGCGACGGCATCGTCCAGCGCCAATTCGCGCCGCGCCTTCAGCTGATTGATGAACACGTTGTGCATAATAGTGAACAGCCAGGCGCGCAAATCGCTTCCGCGCCGCCACAAATGGAATTTGGCCAGCGCACGTTCGAGCGTGTCCTGCACCAGGTCGTCGGCCCGGTGACTGTCCCCCGACAGGGCGCGCGCATAACGCCGCAGGCGCGGTATGTGCTCTGCAATCGATGCACTTTCCATCACGCTATCTTAACAAGCTGCGTTCAATCGCGACCATGCGGGATTAAACAGTCTGGCGGGCGCGTTTATTCCCATCCCGGCAATGCCCCCCGAGCCACGCTGCGCCGAAGCCGAAACCACGAGGAAACCGCTACATACAGTTGTTCGGCCGCCGTGAACTCTATACCTTGTCACGCAACCGGCGCTATTACTCGGAACCGGAAGCTGGAGGATGCCTCGCGCTAGCGCTCCAAATTTTTTGTTCGGATAAAGTTGACACGCCCATACGGGTTTGACAAACTGGGACAAAGAGCACCATCCACGAATCGTGTCCATAAACCTGAGGAGGTAAGCATGAACATTTGGCGTTTTTGCGTCAGCAATGCGCTCGCTATGGCCCTAGCCGGTCTCGCCCTTACTGCATACGCGCAACAGAAGGAAATCAAGATCGGCGTGATCTACGATTACACCGGGCCGCTCGCTGCCGGCGGGTCGCTGGCTGGAGCGATGGGCACAAAGGCCGCGATCGACATGATCAACGAGCGCGGCGGCGTCGAAGGCTACAAGATCAACGCGATCTACGCCGATGCCCAGTCCAAACCCGACATCGCGATCAACGAAATGACGCGCCTGATCGACCAGGAAAAGGTTGATCTGATCCTCGGCGTGTTCTCCAGCGGCCAGTGCGTGCCGATGGCGCAAATGGCCGACGCGAAGAAGAAGGTCATGTGGGCGACCATTTGCGTTGCCTCCCCTGTGATCAAGGACAAGAACCTGACCCATTTCTTCCGCGTGCAGGTGCACTCCGATCAATACGGCGAAACCTCTTGCAAGTTCCTCAATGAATTCGCCAAAGCCAAGCTGGGCAAGGATCCGAAGGATCTCAAGGTCGCGATCATTTACGAGGACGGGCCATACGGAGCGGGAATCGGCGGCAGCAACGAAATCAACTGCAAGGCCTTCGGCATGCAGGTTGTGCTGAAAGAAGGCTACTCGGCCACGACACCCGATCTCTCGAGCCTGGTCACCAAGCTGCGCCGCGCGCACGCCGACGTGATTCTGCATACCGGCTACAACCCGGACATCACCCTGTTCTGGCGCCAGGCGCGCGAGCAGGGGCTGAAATGGTCGGCGCTGATCGGCCATGGCGCGGGCTATGCGCAATATGACAAGCTGCACGCAGCGTTCGGCAAGGACGCGGATCTGATTTTTAACGTGGACCCGGCCGCCGCACAATTGCTCGACCCCAAGACCCTGAAACCCGGCTTGGGCGACGTGACCAAGGAAATGATCAAGCGCTACACCGCGCAGGTGACGGACCGCAAGGTGGAAGAAGTTCCGCCGCACGTATCCATGGGATTCAACCACACCTACGTGTTCCTCACCGACGTGCTGCCGCGCGCGATCAAGAAATACGGTGGCGTCAGCACCGACGCGCTGCGCAAGGCGGCGCTGGACACCGACATTCCGGTGGGCGGCACCATTCAGGGCTACGGCGTCAAATTCTTCCCGCCGGGAACCTCGATGTCCGGGCAGAACGAACGTTCTTCGATGGTGGTGATGCAGTACATTAACAACGTAACAAAGATCGTGTACCCCACGGCGATCAAGACCGCGGACCCGGTACTGCAATTGCCGAAGGGTTACACTTACTCCTCGCAATAAGGCAGCCACGGCTTCCTGCGATTGCGCATTAGCTTTCCGGGGCGGGCGCCGGCAATACCTCATTCGGTAATGCCGGTGTTGCCGGAAACCCGCACCCAATTCCTCCCATGCAGGCGCGTTTGCGCGCGCCGTTTCTAGCCCTATGCTGAGCGTCAAGGAAATCACCAAGGTCTTCGGCGGATTCAAGGCCGTGGATCGGGTTTCTTTCGACGTCGCCGAAGGCGAAATCCTCGGCCTGATCGGCCCGAACGGGTCGGGAAAAAGTACGACCTTCAATCTGGTCGCTGGCGCGCTCGCGCCCAGTAGCGGATCGATCGAATTCCTGGGCCGCAAGATTACCGGTGCGCCAGCCAACCAAGTGGCGCGTTTGGGCATCGGTCGCACCTACCAGATTCCGCGTCCCTTCAGAAAACTCTCGCTGCTGGAAAACGTCGCGCTGGCGGCGTACTACGGGCAGAGCGAGCGGCCTTCGCGCGAAAAGGCGTACACGCAGGCGCAGGAAGCCCTGGGCCTGGTGAACCTGCCAAGCAGCGAACATGCGCGCGTCGACGGCCTCGGCGCGGCGGGATTGAAGAAGTTGGAACTCGCACGTGCACTGGCAACGCAGCCGAAACTCCTGCTCGCGGACGAGAGCCTGGGCGGGCTGGACGAATCCGAAATGGAGGCGGCGGCGGACATGCTGGCGATGATCCGCGACCGCCACGGCATCACTATCATCTGGGTCGAGCACATCATGGGCGTGCTGATGCGCGTGGTCGATCGCTGCGTGGTGCTCGACCATGGCGAGGTCATCGCGGCCGGCAAACCGCAGGCCGTTGCCAACGACCCGCGCGTGATCGAAGTCTACCTCGGCACCGATGCCGAGGACGTGCAGAAAAGCATCGCCATGCGACAGGGTGGGGCGGCATGAGCACCGCGGTAGCGGCTTCTGCCGGTGGCGCCATGCTCAGGCTGGATGGCGTATCGGCCGGCTACGCCGGCTTCCAGGCCTTGTTCGACGTCAGCCTGGAGGTCAGGCCGGGCGAATCCGTAGCCGTGATCGGTCCGAACGGCGCCGGCAAGACGACGTTGTTGCGCACCATATCCAAACTGATCGACGTTACCTCAGGCGACATCTCGATGGAGGGGCGCTCGCTGAAAGACGTGCCGCCGCACGAGGTGATCGCCCTCGGAATCGCCCAGGTGCCGGAGGGGCGGCGGCTGTTCGCGCGGCTCTCGGTGGAGGAGAACCTCAAGATGGGCGCGTTCCTGCCCGCCGCGCGCCCGCGCCACGCCGAGCGCCTGAAATTCGTGTATTCGCTGTTTCCGCGTCTGGAGGAGCGCAACGCGCAGATCGCCGGCACGCTGTCGGGCGGCGAGCAGCAGATGTGCGCCATCGGCCGGGCGCTGATGTCCGGACCCAAGCTGCTGTTGCTCGACGAGCCCTCGGCGGGCCTCGCGCCGGTCATCGTGCAGTCGATTTTCGGCCTGGTGAAGCGCATCTGCGCCGAGGGCTACACGGTGCTGATCGTGGAGCAGAACATTCGCCAGGTGCTGAAAGTCGTGGACCGCGCCTATCTCCTGGAAACCGGGCGCATCAAATCGAGCGGGCCCTCGGCCCAGCTGCTCGCCTCGGACGAAATCCGCAAGGCCTACCTGGGGATCTGATGCAAATATTCGATATCTTCCTGCTCGAAGCAGTGCTCAACGGACTGCTGCTCGGCGGGCTGCTCGCGCTGCTGTCCCTCGGACTCAACCTCGTGTTCGGCGTGATCGATGTGGTCTGGATCTGCTACGCCGAGCTGATCATGATCGGCATGTACGCAATCTATTACTTGTACACCGTATTCCACTGGCCCCTGCTGCTCGCGATGGCGGCAGGCGTGCTGCTGGTGGCGGCAGCCGGCGCGGCGCTGCACCAGTTCGTCATCCGACCGGTGCTCGGCGCCGAACCGATCAACCAGCTGCTGGTCACGGGGGGGGTGCTGTTCTTCCTGCAGGCAGCCGCCACGCTCGCGTTCGGCATCGAGTTCAAGAACATCGGCGTAACCTTCCCGCCCATCGTCGTCGGCGATATCTCGTTTTCAATGCCGCGGCTGATTGCCTTCGGCGTCGCGCTCGCCGGCATGCTGGCGGTGTACCTGTTCCTCAAGCGCACCTACCTCGGCACCGCGATCCGCGCGATCAGCCAGGATCGCGCGATCATGCCGTTGATGGGCGTGAACCCGCACCGCATATTCATCATCACTTCGGCGCTGGGCGGCGGCCTGGCAGGCCTGGCCTCTTGCCTGCTGGTGCTGCAATACGACATACACCCCGCGATCGGGCTGTCGTTCGGACCGATCACCTTCCTCATCTGCGTGCTCGGCGGGCTGGGGAACATGGCGGGCGGCTTTGTCGCCGCGTTCATTTTCGCGCAGTTTATTTCCGTCGGGGGGTTCTTCCTCGCCGTGGAATGGGGCTACGTCATCGCCTTCGTGTTCTTCATTGCGGTGATGTTCTGGCGCCCGCAGGGCATCTGGGGGGGCAAGTAAAGTGGGGCGCCTACTGCCCTGGATCGGTCTGGCCGCGCTCGCCGCCACGCCCCTTACCGGGCTGGGCAACTACCCCCTGCACATGCTGATCCAGGTGTTGCTGTGGGGCTTCGTTTACACCGGCTGGTCGATCATGGGGCGGCTGGGCATGGTGAGTTTCGGCCATGGCGCCTTCCTCGGCATCGGCGCCTACGTTGTGGTCATGCTGTGGAACAGTTACGGACTCTCGCCCTGGATCGGGCTGCCAATTGCGCTGGTTCTCACGGCAGTCGTCGCATTTCTCATCGGCTATCCGTGCTTCCGCTTCAAGATCGTCGGGCACTATTTCGCGCTGGTCACGCTGGCGCTGTCGGAGATAGCGCGGCTGTTGATTGTTGCGCTGCGCGACCATACGGGCGGCTCGCTCGGCGTCACGCCCAAGACCGCGCTGACCGAAGCGTCCTATTCTTTGGTCGCCCTGCAGTTCTCGAGCAAGATCGTCTGGTTCTATATCGTGCTCGCCGTTTGGCTCGCCGGGCTGTGGGTGTGGAAGAAAGTCGACGGCAGCATGGCGCGGCTCGCGCTTGAGGCGATCAGCCAGGAAGAGGACGCCGCCGGCGCGATCGGCATCAATGTGACCCGGCTCAAATTGGCGATCACGCTGATCTCTGCGCTGATGACCTGCGTTGGCGGAGTGCTCTACGCGCAGTACCAGGCTTACGTCAATCCGGATAGCGTCTCCGGCATCGGCATCAGCCTGCAGATGGTATTCGGTGTGATCGCCGGCGGCATGTATGTGCGTCTCGGGCCGACTGTAGGCGCGGCATTCACGCTGCTGCTCGCCGAGAGCCTGCGCCTCATGTTCGGCAATAGCCTGCACGCGCTCGACAGCACCATCTACGGGCTGATGCTGGTGCTGTTCATCATTTTCATGCCCAAGGGCATTCTTGGCGGCGCGCTCGAGGCGATCCAGCGCAGGAAATCCGTGCCCGCCGGCGCGCAGCGCGCCTAATATTGCGCTTAACGCAGGCCCGCGATGTAATCGGCGACGGCCGCGATTTCGCGGTCGGACAACCTTGCCGCGACACCGCGCATGCTCGCGTTGGCGTCGTTGTCGCGAGCCCCGGAGCGAAACGCCTTCAACTGCGCCTCGATGTACTCGGCGTGCTGACCGGACAGGCGCGGATATTGCGCCGGCATGCCGGCCCCGTTCGGCCCATGGCAAGAAGCGCAGGCGGCGATGCCCTCGCTAACGATGCCGCCGCGGTAAATCCGCTGGCCCAACACGACCAGATCCTTGCTCTTCGACGCGGCCGGCTTGGCTTTCTGGCCGGCGAAGTAGGCGGCGAGATTGCGCATGTCTTCAGGCGACAGGTTGGCAACCATCCCGGCCATCACAGCGTTGTCGCGTTCCGCCTTCTTGCCCGCCGCAGGTTTGAAATTCGTCAGCTGCTTATGCAGGTATTCCGGAATCTGGCCGGCCAGTTTCGGGTTCACCGCGATCTGGCTGTTGCCGTCGGCCGCGTGACAGGCTGCGCAAACCTGGGTGGCGATGCTTTGCCCCTTGGCGGCATTGCCCTTGAACGGCAGCTCGGCAGCGACCACCGTCATTGCCCAGAGCAACGCGGCGACCGCCAGGATAAATTTCATGCTTGGGCTCCTTGAAGCAGGGTACGTCTGAAAAGCTGATATTCTATCCGAGTTTCCCGAACTTTGGCCCTGCCTGCCATGTCGTTGTTCCGCGGCGCAAGCTTCTACATTACTGCACACCATCTCACCGATTTGCCGCCGCCGCTGGGTCCGGAAATTGCGTTCGCCGGGCGCTCCAACGCGGGCAAGTCCAGCGCCATCAACACGCTGGCGGATCACAACCGGCTGGCATTTGTGAGTAAAACGCCGGGTCGCACACAGCAGATAAATTTCTTCAGCCTGCCCGGGGGCGCTTTCCTCGTGGACCTGCCGGGTTACGGCTACGCCAAGGTGCAGCGCGAATTGCGCGCGCATTGGGAACAACTCCTCTCGACGTATTTGCAGACGCGCGGTTCGCTTTTCGGCATGGTGCTGATCATGGACGCGCGCCATCCACTCACACCGCTCGACAGCCAAATGCTCGGCTGGTTTTCCGGCACCGGCAAACCGGTGCACGTATTGCTCACCAAGTCCGATAAACTGTCGCGTCAGGAGGCGCAGAAGACGCTGCGTCTGGTGCAGACCAGCTTGCGCGAATATGCGGATAATTACACGGCGCAACTATTTTCGAGTCTGAAGAAGCAGGGCGTGGAAGAAACCGAGCAAATAATTTCGGCATGGCTGGGCCTGACCGGCGAACGCGCAAAAAAAGCCCCCGGTCAAAGGGGATTAAAACCGGGGGCGAGAACGCCTTAAACAGAATTAAGGCACCCGCTCAGGGAGGGGAAGCGGGCGATGGGGCTTGCCATCTACCCGTATGATTTGGAATTCCGGAAAAAGTTTCCGGACAAACAGCGGCAACAGCGAGCGGGCAGGGCATTACTTTTTAACATGTTGATAATGAAAGAATACTAGAGGAACCCATGAACGTCTACGGCCACTTTCCCACGGTGCGCATGCGCCGGATGCGGCGCGACGACTACACACGCCGCCTGATGCGAGAGCATGTGCTCACAAGCAATGACCTGATCTATCCGGTGTTCGTGATGGAAGGCTCGCGGAAAACCCAGGCGGTACCTTCCATGCCGGGGGTGGAGCGCATGACCCTGGACAAGTTGCTACCGGTAGCCGAGCGCTGTCTGCAGCTGAAGGTTCCGGTGCTGGCGCTGTTCCCCGTGATCGATGCGAAGCTTAAGACCCTCGACGGCAGGGAAGCAAACAACCCGAAAGGGCTGATCCCGCGCGTGGTCGCCCGGCTGAAAAAGGAGTTTCCTGAACTCGGTGTAATGTGCGACGTGGCGCTGGACCCCTATACCAGCCATGGCCAGGACGGCGTGATCGACGCGAGCGGGTATATTCTGAACGACACCACGCTGGCCATTCTGGAAAAGCAGGCGCTCACCCAGGCCGCTGCGGGCGTGGATATTGTCGCGCCCTCGGACATGATGGATGGGCGCATTGGCCGCATCCGCGCCGCGCTGGACAAGGGACAGTTCATCCACACGCGCATCATGGCTTATTCGGCCAAATATGCGTCCGGATTTTACGGACCGTTTCGCGATGCGGTCGGGTCCGCCGCAAACCTGGGCAAGGGAAACAAGTTCACCTACCAAATGGATCCTGCAAACAGCGATGAGGCCTTATGGGAAGTGGGCCTCGACCTGCAGGAAGGCGCGGACATGGTGATGGTGAAACCAGGCATGCCCTATCTGGATATCCTGCGACGCGTCAAGGACGAGTTCAAGGCGCCGACTTTCGTGTATCAGGTGAGCGGCGAGTATGCGATGCTCAAAGCAGCGGGGATGAACGGCTGGATCAACGAGAAGACCTGCGCCATGGAAGCGCTGCTTGCCTTCAAGCGCGCGGGTGCGGATGGCGTCCTTACCTACTATGCGCTCGATGCGGCGCAATGGCTCAAGGAAGCCTGAAAAAACCCCGGGGGGCGAAGCGAAGTCATAACGCGCGTCACCCGCGCGGCATTTGACTTTGCGGTTTCCGAACTCCGCTAGCCGAAGATTATCGCCACGCCGTGCGCTTCTGCGGCGCCGAGCGCGACCGATCCGTCGGGCATGCGCGTCGGATGCAGTCCGCCTGCGCGCAGCGTGCGTTCGGCGACGTCGCGGCTGGTGACATGAATGAACAAGGCAGCCATGCATGGCTGATGTCGCCCGCTGATCCACACGCCCGGCAGTTTTTTCGCCAGCGCGGACTCGCTGACAACAGCAATCGGGGTGTCGCCGGTTTTGATCAGCAATCCCTCCGCGATTGCCCTGGCCTTGACATCGAACAGGCGCTCATAAGCCGCAGCCGTCGCGGCGACGTCAGGGGTGACGATGGCAAGCGCGGCGAGGCCGGTTGCCGTATTGGCGTGCGCCTGGTACTCGGCGCGCCAAACCACATCGCGGGTGAAATGTTGGCAAAGGAATACTTGCCCCGCCGGCGTGTGCTCCAGACCCAGCTGGGTGATGCGAAACGAGGCCAAACTTGCGCCCTCGGCCAACAGCACCGGGCGCGAGAAATCGACCGGCTCCGAAGGGGCGAGCGCCGCCGCGGTGAGTTCCCCGAAAGCCCCGCGTGCATTGTCGGTCTTGAGCGCCACCGCTGCGAGGCCGTCGCCGATGCGCGCAAAATCATAGTAGTACTCGCGTCCGGGCAGGCGTTGCGGCACCATCAGCAGTTCGCAATAGTCCTGGCCGAACATGACACAGTGGTTCTCCGAACCCAGCGTGTGATGTCCGCGGGGGGTAAGGGTGAAACCCATGCGGCGGAAAGTATCCTGAATCGAATCCAGGTCGCGTACCGCGATGACCACATGGTCTATGCCCTTGATATGTTTTCTCACAGTTGTTCTCTTGTTCTGCGGACGCGCCATTATAATTGCGTTGGGAAACATTGCCGAGCAGGGATGCGGCAACGCCGAATTGGATGGCATTGCGGGGGCGGGGCCATGAAAACCGATCGCGGGAAGGGGCTCCTTCGCGCGCGCACGCGGACACGTATCTGGTCAGAATGGCGTTTGTAAGTGAGTACTATCTGTCGCTGAAATAACCGTAAACAGGGGAGTTTGAAACATGCATTATATAGACCACGGAAAAGGCGGCGGCGCCGACGTACTCAAGCCAGCCGACGGGCCCACCCCGAAGCCGCAAGCAGGTGAAGTGCTGGTCGAAGTGCACTACGCCGGGGTTAACCGACCCGACGTATTGCAACGTTCCGGTAGCTATCCGCCGCCACCGGGGGCCTCGCCGCTTCTCGGTCTGGAAGTCGCCGGGCGCGTCTGCGCCGTCGGCCCCGAGGTGACGCAGTGGAAAGTCGGCGACATGATATGCGCGCTGACGCCCGGGGGCGGGTACGCCGAATACTGCACGGTGCCGGCGCCGCATTGTCTGCCCATTCCGAAGGGCCTGTCACTGGCGGAGGCGGCTGCCCTGCCGGAAAATTTCTACACCGTCTGGACCAATGTATTCGACCGCGGACGACTCAAGGCCGGCGAGACCTTCCTGGTGCACGGCGGCTCAAGCGGCATCGGCCTGACCGCGATCCAACTCGCGAAGGCCTTTGGCGCAACCGTCTATACCACGGTGGGCAATGCGGAAAAAGTGAAGTTCTGCAGCAACATCGGCGCGGACGCCGCGATCAACTACCGCGAGCAGGACTTTGTCGCCGAAATCGCACGGCTCACCGACAAGAAAGGGGTGAACCTGATCCTGGACATGGTGGGCGGCCCCTATATCGAGAAGAACCTGAAGTCGCTCGCGCTGGAAGGGCGGCTGGTGCAGATCGCTTTCCTGCAGCCAAGCAAGGTCGAACTGGATTTCCTGCCGATCATGATCAAGCGGATTACCTTCACGGGTTCCACCCTGCGGCCCCGCACGGTGGCACAAAAGGCGGCGATCGCGCAGGACCTGCTAAAGCATGTCTGGCCGCTGCTCGAATCGGGCAAGGTAAAACCGGTGATCCATGCCACCTTCCCGCTGAACGACGCGAAGCTTGCGCACGAGTTGATGGAATCGAGCAAGCACATCGGAAAAATCATGCTCGAGGTGAAACGCTAGGCCGTCGATTTCGCGGGTTGGCCCGCGCTTCAGAACTCGCCTCGCCACGTCAGATGCTCAAGGGCTGGCAGCGCGATTGAGCGGAGCCAGAAACTCGTCCGCTGACTGAAAGCCGATCACCCGCAATCCCGGGATCTCGCGGCCCTGCCGGTCGAAGAAAATGATACCGGGCGGTCCGAACAAACTGAAGCGCTTCAACAGGGCCTTGTCGTCGGGCGAATTGGCGGTGACGTCCGCGCGCAGCAGCAGCATTTGCTCCATTTTCGCAATCACCCGGGGGTCGGTGAACGTGAACGCCTCCATTTCCTTGCACGATACGCACCAGTCGGCATAGAAATCGAGCATCACCGGTTTGCCGGGATTCCGGAGCTTCGCGTCGAGCTCAGCCAGGTTCGCGACCCGGGTGAAACGGACTTCCTGCGCACCGCGCGTGCCGCTGCCCATTAGTCCGGCGAGCGGCCGCAACAGGTCGCGGCTGCCGGCGAAGGCGCCAATCGCGAGCGCCGTTCCGGCGAGCAAGGCGAGGAAGCCTGCGCCTTTCCACAGACGCTGAAAAGGTCCGGCTTCAGGCGGCAGCGGGTCGATCGCGCGCAGCACCATCGCCGATCCGATCAGAAGCGCCGCCCAGGCGAGCATCTGCGCCGCGACCGGCAGCACCGGTGACACGGTCCAGATCGCAACGGCGAGCAGCAGCACGCCGAAGAAATGCTTCACCGAACGCATCCAGTGGCCGGACTTGGGCAGAAACGCGCCCTCGAATGTGCCGACCAGGATCAACGGCACGCCCATGCCGATGGACAGGGCGAACAGCGCGACACCGCCCAACACGACATCGCGGCTCTGGCTGATATACAGCAGGGCGCCCGCCAGGGGCGCGGCCACGCACGGGCTGACAATCGCCGCAGAGACCACCCCCATCAGCACCACCGCGCCGAGGTGTCCGCCTTTGAAGCGGTTGCTTGCTTTGGTCATGCGCGTATGAAACGCGGCGGGCAACTGCAGTTCATAGAAGCCGAACATCGATAGCGACAGCAGCACGAACACGGCGGCAAGGGCGGACAGTACCCAGGCATTCTGCAGCGCGGCGGACAGGAGATTGCCCGACAGGGCAGCGCCGACCCCGATTGCGGTGTAGGTGACCGACATCCCCAGCACATAGGCCACCGACAGCGTGAATGCGCGCGTGCGCGTGGCGTTGCGGCCTTCGCCGACGATGATGCCGGACAGAATCGGTATCATCGGCAGCACGCAGGGGGTGAACGTGAGCAGGACGCCGGCGCCGAAGAACGCGGCGGCAATCAGCCACAGGCTGCCCGAAGCCAACAGGCGCGCGAACCGTGCTTCCTCGCCGATCACCTCGCCCTTGTCGGAGGCGCGCTCCAGCTCGGCAGAAGGCCGGGACATGGATGCGGTGCTGCCAGCGGCGGGAAGCGCGATTGCGGCCGTTTGCGTCTGCGGCACATAGCACACGCCCACGTCGGCGCAGCCCTGCGAGGTGACTTCCAGAGTGAGCCTGTCCACGGCCGCGTCGCGCGTAAACGGCAGGCGGATGCGCACCTCCTTGCGATAGGTCTCGACCCTGCCGAAAAACTCGTCGTTGTGAACGTCGCCCTGCGGAAACTGGGCAGCGCCGAGCTTTATCGCTTCCGGCTTGGCGACAAACTTGAATTTGTCCCGGTACATGTAGTAACCGCTGGCGATCTGGTAGCGCACCTCGAGCGTACCGGCGTCGATTGCCTGCGCCGAAAACTTGAACGCCACTTCCGGCGGCAGCAGCTCCTGCCCC
>Ga0163199_1000533_pt1 | contig 24035 bp, 21 predicted proteins | sample PL_2010_150m_FD_113537 | JGI IMG/M metagenome (GOLD analysis project Ga0163199, IMG submission 113537) | Freshwater microbial communities from Powell Lake, British Columbia, Canada to study Microbial Dark Matter (Phase II) - PL_2010_150m | ecosystem: Environmental > Aquatic > Freshwater > Lake ...
CGAGCGTGGATCGCGCTTGATGATCTTTCAAAGCAACCATCATTTCTCCATCCGCCTTGCCGAGCGTTGGTTCAAGCGCGATGGTCAATTGAGCGGCTACCGCAATCGCCCGCCGATTGTGGATGATTGGCGATTTACGGACGGTGACGGCAACCCCTTGAAATTTTCTATCACGTCGTATCCACATCGAATTGATTGTGACACGTCCATTGGGCGATTCACGATCACCTATGCCGATATTGAGACTCTGCTCATCACTCTGCCTGCTGTGAAATGTGGCATGACGTTTCAAGCTAATCTTGATCAAGTTCAAACGGACCGGCGCGGCGGCGTGTTACGGCTGACGGGCGACATTCGCCGCCACATTGCTTACACTACCAACGCCCGCCTACTTCATAATGAGACCCAAGCGCACGATGACGCGCAATATATTCAACTGGCTTTTGATGCGACGGGCGAGCAAAAATCTTTGCTGTTCAACATCACGCCGCGTTTAGGATTCAATCGATCCATTCCAGATTCGGCGTTGACATTGGAAACGGCGGCGCGACGCTGGCACGATTGGTTCGCCGCCGCGCCGCAAGTGTTGCCGCAGTTTCAAGCGCAATATTATTACGCCTGGTGGGTGATGCGTGCCGGGCTGATCTCCACTCGTTTCTACACCACGCGTGAAGCGATGACCCCTTCAAAGATTCATTACGTGGGCGTGTGGCAATGGGATGCGTATTTTCATGCGCTCGCTTATCGTCACGTAGAAATGAAGTTGGCGAAAGATCAGATTCGCGTGATACTGGATCATCAACGCGACGACGGCATGATCCCTGATGCGGTTCACGACGAAGGCACAGTGACTCATCTTACCTTTCCGGTGGAAGCCGACGTGACGAAGCCGCCTCTCTTAGCATGGTCAGCGTGGAAGTTGTATCAGACCGATCACGACCGCGAGTTTCTCGACGAGATTTATGAGCCAATGGTGCGCTGGAATACGTGGTGGTTCGATAAGAACGACGTGGATAGGAATGGGTTGTGCGAGTATCAACACCCCTTCTCATCTGGGTTAGACGATAACCCGTTGTGGGACGACGGAATGCCTGTCGAATCACCCGACCTCAACACTTATTTGTATTTGCAACAAGAGGCGCTGGCGAAGATCGCCGAAGTTTTAGGCGAGAAAGAGGATGCGGCGATGTGGCGCGAGCGGGCTGAAGCGTTGGCGCAGCGCATGATTCGTTTGATGTGGGACGAAGAAGCGGGACTCTTTTGGGCGAGTCGCCAAGGGACGCGGATCAACGTCCGCACCCCCTTCAACTTATTTCCGCTGATCACCGGGCGGATGCCGAAAGAGATTGCGGCACGGCTAGTCGCACACCTCACTGATGAAAAACAATTTTGGAGTCGTTACCCTGTGCCGACTGTGGCGATGGACGATCCGAAATTTGACGCTTTACAAATGTGGCGCGGACCGACGTGGGTGAACGTAAATTATTTGCTGATAGAGGGATTGGAGCGAGCGAACTATAAAGACTTGGCGAATGAACTGCGCCGCCGTACTTTAGAGATGATCATGAGCGGGAGTGATATCTACGAATACTACGAACCGCGCACCGGCAATGCGCCCCCCAAAGCGGCGTCTATTTATGGCTGGTCGTCGGCGCTGTTTATTGAGATGGTTATTCAAGAGTCCCAACGGTTGTAAAGGATACTTTCGCTATTAGCCATCGGCTATAGACGCTCCATCCTTTCTTCCATGCGCGCCGTGTAATAGAGACCACGAGCAAAGAATCAACTTAATCCGGGCCGACTACTTTTCAATTGACAAAAACAATTGTTGCGAAAGACGTGCGTCGAGCTCGGCGCGACGATTATGATAGTGTCTCACGATCCATGCGCGGCGTCGTATGCGGATCGAGTCGTGTTCATCAAAGACGACAAGATCGTCAAAGAGCTGAAGAACGAAGTGGCGGGTCACAATGTGCAGCCGATTACGGATGTTTTTGATAATCGCAATCTTGCTCAGTTCACCCGGCAATATACGCGATGGATCTTCGGACGGCACCACGAAATCCGCGCACTTGTCCGACGTCAGACTCCCCTTCTCGTTTTCTTCAAAGGCTGAATATGCCGCGCCCGCGCCGCCGCAAACGTTCCCCGAACTGACGGAGCGTGAGCGCGAGATTCTTTTGCTCACGGCGCAGCATCTCACCAACCCCGAGATCGCCCAACGACTCTCGATAAGTGAGAAGACCGTTCGCAATCAGGTCTCTAACATCTTCAATAAATTACAAGTCGCGGATCGGGCGCAAGCTATCATCCGCGCACGCGAGGCAGGGTACGGGGCAACTTAAAGTGTAGATTTTAGAAGTAAGCAACCACACGCCGATCAAGTTGAGGAACAGTTGCGAGCTGAGTTGCGGGGCATAGCTGCCCGCCAAAATTAAGAGGACGGGCAGCGCGCGTGAGGCGGCGTCACCGCGCGTGCGGGCACCCATCGCCAAAGCACAGACACATCCTATTGCCAGCGCATAAAAGATCGAAGGCAGATAGAGAGTTAAACCGATAGACCAGATGGCGATGATGCCTGTCATAGAGGGCGAGAGGAAGTGAATGAGGAAAAAGGCTGACGCGGCAATCAGCCCGATCCACTTGCGGCGCAAAATTGAGTCGCGGGCGATGACGATCGGCGTGAGGACAAAAAATAATTCGCCGAGGTTGAAGAGGAATGACGTTTCGGCAAGTTGCAGTTGTTGACTCAGTTGATACAGCGTGGCACAGAGCAACGCCAGCGCGGGCGCGGCGACGTTGATCCACGCCTGACGCTCAGAATTTTTAATTATTAATCCTAACGAGGCGACGATCAGGAGTTGATAGACGATAGCACTCACTCCGGCAGGCACGACGAAGAGGAAGAAGAGGCTGAGCGCGATGAGACTCGTCAGTGCGATGAACGTCAAAGGATCGTGCCGCGCGCGGAGATGTGTCCAGCCGATCCACGCCAGCACAATCAGGGCGACGAAGCCGACAAGCGTGAAAGCGAATTGCCCCAACACATTTAAAATTTGATAGAGCAAGATGACGAGTGGCGGCTTGGGCATGAAGATCGCCGCGCGGGTGAAGGTGCGCGTGACCAGCCAATCGAAGACGGCGGCGACGACCAGCAGGCGCAAAAGAAGTTGAGGAGTGAGACCGACGCGGTTTACAAAACCGCGTCGGTCTTTTATTTCAAGGGCGATCATCTTTTACCCGGCAGTTTAGAGATGAGGAAGATCAAAGCCACAAGAGTCAGCACCCCGCCGGTGAGCATGAGCATCGGCAAACCCGCCCACACGATGCCTTCAAAATTTGTTGGTGCTTTGGTTTCCTCTTTCGCGCTTAGCGCCGTGCCGCCGAGTTGCAGCGACACCCATTGCGACGTGGACTTCATACCATTGCGCTCGCCATTCGCGCCATCCCATGCGGCAAAAGCAACGGGATACACTTTGCCATTGGCAAACGAAATGTCGTCTGCTTCTTTCACGGTGAGGGTGCGGGTGAAGATCACTTGCCACTTGTTTTCTTTCCACGCGCCGAAGCCTTGCACCACTTGGGCGTTGGCGGCGCGCGAGGTGAGTGTGCCGAAACCACCGGCAATTAAATTTTCAACCGGCGTTGTGCGCACCGCGCTGGCAAACAAATTATTTGAAGCCAGTGCCGGTAAATAGTTGGGGTCGGTGTAATCCTTCGGCGCAATTGCGTTGACGGACTCCCCTTTGGCGAAGGGATATTGATCGGAATACATATTGGGATATAACGTCTGCATATCTTTGCGCGCCGTGATGTCGGCTTGCCAATCTGCTTTCCAATGCCAGAGGGTGACGTTGCCGCCTTGCTGTCCCATGCAAAAAAACGGCGTGGTGACGTTCAACGGAAATTGCACGGCGACGGCGTCACGAAAATCTTGCACGCGCACCATCGAGTCGTTCTGCGTCTCATCCGCCCACTCGACCCAGATCGCCACTTGCGAATCGTTGTAGAGCGATCTGACTTTTGCCGATTTCACTTTGGTATTTAGAATTTGCGGCTTCATCACGTTCTGCGCACTGAGCGGCACTTCAACCACAGAAGTTTTTTGCCATGCCGCCGCCGACGGATCATTCGCCGGTAGATCGCCTTTAAATTCCGAAGCGACGATCGTCAGTCCTTGTGAACTGGCGAGCGGCACGTTGAAGAAGGTGAGCAGTGCGGCGATGGATAGGATCGTGAGCAACGAGAAGAGGGAGCGTTTATTCATAGCAAACTCCTAATGTTGTCATTCCGAGTGTAGCGAGGAATCTCTACGACTACCTCAGAGATTCCTCGCGGAAGAACGCCGCTCGGAATGACGTGTGTGTGATTATTGAATTAACTCTGTCAAACCAACTCAATTTCGGATTCTGATTTGTCGGCGCTGGCGCAACCGGCGCACGACTCCACCGGATCGAACGGCGTGAGGGCGATCTGATCAAGGGCGCGCGACTCTAAGGTGATGCCGAGTCGGCGCGCGTCGGCTTTGATCCATTCATCGGCGAAGTGGGCGAGCGCCACGTAGGGACCCGTTTCGGCGAAGTGCGCCAACGACTTGGCAAACAATTCCATCCACTTGCCCAAGTGGGCGCTCAAAAATTTTTTCTGCGCGTCTACACTGATTTCAAAATGCTCCAGATTGTTTTCGCGTTCCAGCGTGGCGGCGTACGATTCTTTGAGGGCGAGGACGTACATAAACTCCAATTCCACCGCGAGATGATCGTGACGCTCGCGCACCGCGCCGCCTACATCGAAGCCGAAGGCGCGATAGAAGCCCGCCAAGTCTGCCATCTCTTGACTCTGCCGATACTCGTGCGGCGAACCGATCTCGGTCTCGTAACACTGCGATCCGGCCAACCCAAACACGCGGCGATGTTCGGCTTGTAATAATTCCAAACTCCAAACTCCAAATTTCAAACTTCCAACGTCCAACGTCCAACTTCCAATTTTCAATCTCCAATCTCCTTTGATCTCATTCAGGATATGTCCTACCAGTTCCGCATCTTCCGTCCAGTTGTCTTGCGGGTAGAGAAAAGCGTGCGCGAGAAAGTTGTAGACCTGTGCGCGGCGAAATGCTGTGTGTGTGTTCATTATGTGCCTCACTAATTGTAACTACTCACGAGGTGCGGTGGGTTGTATCTCTAATCCGCATTTTGGCATTGTTCTGAAGGTGAACTTTCTTCCGCCAATAAGCAGAGAAATGCTTGGGATGAGAAAAAGTTGACTGCGGATTAGAGTGACTCTCTCTCTGCTCTCTTGGGATGAGTAGTTACTACTAATTACCATTTACTAATTACTAAATGGAATTCATCCTCTCTTTGGGTCTCTCGTAAATCGGCTCGACCACAGTCAGCCGCGCCGCTTCGCGCCCTTTGGCGTCAAAGCCGATCACCGTGTCGTTGTACATCTTCCACGGCTTGCCGTTCACTTCGGTTTCGAGGACAAGGGGTCCTTCTTTGATCTCGTAACGGAAGATCATCTTTTGCGTGGTGCGGAAGAGCTGCATCACCGCCAGCAGTTCGCGTGAGGGCGCGGTGTAACGGGCAATGGCTTCGTCCACGCCGGGTCCGAACATCTGGTGCAAGTAAGCGCGCGGCGCCCAACGTGGCGGGATGTAGTAGATGTTCGGCTCGGTGCCAAACTGCGGATACAACGGCAACGCCACTTTTTCCATTTTGATCATGAAATAAAGCGGGTGCTGCTTGTCTTCCTTCCACGCGCCATTTGCGCCGACATCCACCAAACCATTCATGCGAATCTTGCCGGGGCAAACTGCCATACAGCGTGTCTCCATCGGCACGCCATCGCTGAGTTGATCTTTGCCTTCGACGCGCGGGTAACACCCCACGCATTTTTCGGTGGTGCGCGTCGTGCCGCGATACATAGATTTTTTGTAGGGGCATTGTTCCATGCACTTGCGATAGCCGCGACACCGCGCTTGATCGATCAACACAATGCCGTCTTCAGGTCGTTTGTAGATGGCTTTGCGCGGGCAGGCGGCGGCGCAGGCTGGATAGGTGCAGTGATTACACAAACGTTGTAAATAGAAGAACCACGTTTGATGTTCGGGCAGCTTCACGCCTTCGGTGTGAATGCCGAGCTTGCCGCTTTTATCTTTGTATCCGGTGGAAGTGTCTTCGTAAAAATTCGGGGCGCGCCATTCGGTGTCGGGCGGGATGTAGCCCAAGGCTTGATCGGCGGCGCCACTGGCTTCGGTGATGGTCAGACCGTTGTAAACGCCGTAAGGCGACTCGGCGGCAACCTTTGTGGAATCCCATTCCGCTTTTTTGTTGGCGGTTTGATGCGCTTTATCCAGCATCTCCAAAATTTTCACGTCCCAATGTTGTGGATAGCCGCCGTACGGTTTCGACTCGACGTTGTTCCACCACATATATTCTTGCCCTTTGGAAAAAGTCCAAGTGGCTTTGCAGGCGCCGCTGCAAGTTTGACAGCCGATGCAGCGATTGATGTTGAACACTGCGGCAAATTGTTTTTGCGGGTGCACTTCAGGAAAGATGTAATTCATCTTGCGCCCCAAGTGCCAGTTATAAACTTCGGACATAGTAAACTCCTTATTGCAGGTAAGTGGCTATGCTATACTTCCCGACATGTTTACCTTTACAGGTATCCTTATCAAAGAAGAGCAAGGTTATAGTTCCCTTTGTATCGAGCTCGACGTGGCTTCGGTGGGCGACACGCCAGAAGAAGCAAAAGCCATGTTGCTGGAAGCCGCCACACTGCACCTTGAAGGGGCATTTGAAGATGGCCTGCCCTATCTGCGTCCAGTGCCGGCAGAGGCCGACCCCCGCCAGATCGCTCCAGACACCATCGCTGAAATCTTCCGCTTCAAAGTGGACGTAGCCGTCCACGCTCATGCCTAAGCTCGCTTCACTGAAACCTTCCGAAGTCGTCCGCGCGTTGGAGCAAGCCGGTTTTGTTCGCGTGCGCCAGCGCGGCAGCCATCTGCGGCTCAAACGAGGCAACCTCGCAGTCACGGTGCCCATACACCCGGGCGATCTGCCCGCAAACGTCCTTCGCTCTATACTGCGGCAGTCCCAGTTGACCGAGAAAGAATTTCTCGCTTTGCTGTAACTCCCCACTTCGCGCACGTTCTCCGAATCAACTCCCGCACGTATTCTTCCCCTTTCAGTTGATAAACCCGATGGGTGGCGAGAAACATCGGGCTGACAAACAACGTCATCAGCCGCTTTTCGTCCCAACCCATGCGGGCGTACTCTTCGACAAAACATTCCGCCATCGCTTCCAGTTGTCCTTCTTCACCGGGCATCACCATGCCTATCAAACCCAGCGGGTCTTCGTCTACAAATTCGTCATTAGGCATAACTCGCTCCGCGAAACTCCAAACTCCAAAAAAACAAACTGCAAAAAAAACTGCACCGCTTTGAGATTTGAAATTTGAAGTTTGATATTTATTTTTTTACTTCTATTGTCTTTCCGCCTATATACTTGTTCATAAAATCGCTCTCGTGTCCGGGCGTGAATCCGCTGGCGACGGGTTCCCATTTGCCCTTGCCGTTGAGCCCGCCGTCTTCGGCTTTCGTCACCTTCACCAACGTTTCCTTAGGCACCGTGTTGAGGGCGTGGTTGTCGGCTTCACCCCCGAAGATGAATTGCATCGCCGTCTTTTGTTTGTGGAAGAGGTTGTCCGTTTGATGCATCGGCATAGACCAATCACGCGTGAGGGATTGTTGTGATCCATAACGGAGATTCGCCATGTAGCCCGTGCCTTCGGATTTCGCCAAGCCGTCGGCGCGAGTCTCGTGCGCCCTCACCGATTTTTCGGTTGCCATGAACGCACCGTGTTTCAGCATAATGATGTTATAGGGATACGCCGGGTTGTATTTGGCGCGCAGCATCAAGCGCGCCACTTTATAAAATGGATCGTCGGCTTTCCATCCGATGTAAGGTCGGTCGGCCGGGTTGGCGTCCACGTAAACGTAATCGCCGTCTTCGATGCCAAAATCTTTCGCCGCTTGCGGGTTGATGTGCAGTTGATGATCGCCGGGTCCAGGCAGACGTTTATCCAGGCGATACGGATCGCCAAAGTTGGAGTCGAGAATGATCGTCCAATCCACCGTGCTCCACGAGGAGTGAACGCGATGGCGAGTCTTGGGTGTGAGGCAGTAGAACTGGAATCCTTTTTCCCATAATGGATTCTTGGTTGTCTTTGCTTTCGCCCAACTCAACGCTACGTTGCGAACCGTGCGCTCTTCCCAACCCTCATGGTCGAGCGGGATGCCATAGTCGTCGGGCTTGATGAAGCGGCTGGTGCTGACGATGACGTTGGGCAGATACGGCGTGGCTTCGGGACTCTCGCGGTGCGAGATCATGTTCTCGCCATATTCAATCGCTTCGGGGATGTCGCAATACGCGCTGAGGCGTCCGCTGTCGGTGTAGAACGGCACGTTGTCGTGCACTTGCTCCCAAAACGGAATGCGCGGATAAGTGCGGAACAACATCAGCGCCGCGCCGGGTTCGCCGTACTTGCCGTCTATGATGTCTTTAAATTTGTAGCCGCTGGTGGTCAGCGACGAATCGAGCAAGCGTTGAATATAAACTTCGGGCTTGCCGTCGAGGGCGAACTTCCAATAATCGCGGAAGCGTTTGTCGTTCAGCTTGTCGCCCATCGTCGCGGCGAGTTCGGCCAGGATGCGAACATCGTCGCGCGTGTCGTACAACGGTTTGACTCCGCCCTTCCAAATTTGCAAAAAGGGATTTGAACATGAGGCGGTGATCTCGTGCGTTTGAAACTCGGCCCAAGAATTTGCCGCCAACCCGAAGTCGGCATACTCCACCGTCGCCGTCATCTCAATATCCACCGAGATGATCAACTCGATGTTGGGATTGACGTTCTTGATCATTTCGTAATGATGCTTGGCGTTGTTCAGCAAGTTCACATTCGTAAAGAATTGAACTTTGGTGGGCGTGGGCATGTGCGTGTTGCCCGTGAAAACTTTGCGCCCGTATTTCGGTGTGTCCACGATGAGCGGACGCTCGGAATGATTCCAATAGGCAGGCTCTTCGTCTTTGCTATAAGCGTGCGCCACGATGTCTTTGCCCGGCGTGTTCTCGTCGAGATTCGGTTCAAACGGATCTTCGGCGACCCAACCTTTGAAGCCGGGTCCCACTTCGGACGAACCTTGAAAAAGCGCGGCTTTGTAATTGCCGGCCCAGGTATAACAACCCGCGCCCGGTCTGCCAATATCACCGGTGAGCATGAGCGGCAAAAATTGGGCGCGATTGGCGAGTGTGGCGTGGAACCAGTGATTGATTCCTTCGCCGATGTGAATCGCCACCGGCGACATCGTCACAATATCTTTGGCGAGTTGCTCGATCATCGCCTTCGGCGCGTGCGTGATCTCGGCAACGGTGTCGAGGTCATAATCTTTGAGATGTTCTTTATACATCGCCCACAATGTCAACACCTCAACTTCCTTGCCGTCGTTCAGTTTGATCTTGCCCGACCAATCGAGAACGGGGTCAATACCTTTCTTGTCCAAGCCTGTGCCAACGTCGTCGCGCGTGATGGCTACAAGTTGATTCGTCTTCGCATCGCGCACCACGTAATCACCCAACTTCTCGTATTGCGCTTGCGTTAACCCTTGTGTCTTGAAACTATAGCTATCGGGTTTAATCCCCAGCTTGTAATTGGGCAGCGCGTCCGAGGCGCGCAACTTCTTCAGCGTGTCGGCGCGGACCAGAATCGGGAAATCGGTGAAGTGTTTGACAAACGACTCATTGTGTTTCTTGTTGTCCATGATCCAGCGCGTGATCCCCAAAAAGAGCGCGGTATCGGTGGCGGGACGAATCGGAATCCAATAATCGGATTTTGTGGCGGGCGGCGAGTATTCGGGTGTAATGGTGACGATCTTCGCGCCGCGCTCCATCGCTTCAATGAAGAAGTGCGACTCGGGCATTTTATTTTCAACCAAATTTTTGCCGCATTGAATGTGCAAACGTGAGTTACGCAGATCGTTGAAGTCCTCATCGGATGCTTGCAAGCCGGTGGTGAACGGATGCCCCGGCGCTTGATCGCCGTGCCACGTATAGTTCGACCACGACCGCCCGCCTTTCAAGTCGTCGCGTTTCACTTTGCGAATCTGCTCGTCCAACAACGCCAACATATTCGAGAAGCGATACATGCCATACTTGCCGATCACGCCGAGCAAGCCCATGCCGCCGCGACACTTAAACGTCCGTGTGCCAGCGCCGCCCATCGCCTCAATCATTTCTTTGGGATAGCCTTGCTCTTTCAACAACGCCACGCCTTCGTCCGTCGAATAACGTTTGGCAATGGCGATCATCCCGCGTGAGATGTAATCGTACGCCACATCCCACGACACGGGCAGCAATTCATCCGTGCCGCGTGAATCAAATTTGTATTTAGATTTATTTGCCGTGTTCAACAAGGGGAAGCCGTCATCCGCCCACTGCTTCCAACCTTTTCGCATCAACGGACCCTTCAAGCGATGCGGACCATACATCCGCCGATGAAACGTTTGCCCTTTCTTGCAGCCGCGCGGATGCCAGTGCGCGGTAGCTTTGTTGCCATACAAGTCGCTGTATTTCTCCACGTCGTAGTTCGTTTCAGATCGCAAAATGACTCCGTTGCGAACAAAAGCACGCAAGCGGCAAGCATGCGTATCGTTGGGCGAGCAGACATAAGTGAAAGTCGAGTCGTAGCTGTATTGATCGCGATACACTTTTTCCCAATTGCGATCCGGATAAGTCGCTAAAGGATTATCCACATTGATCGGATCGAGCAACTGAAGCATCGGATCGAATTGGGTCGCTGCCGCACCCATGGCGGCAATACCTGAGAGTTTCAAAAAGTCGCGGCGAGTCAATTGAGTCATAGTTCGCTCCGTTTAGAAAGATTAGTTAACGCAGTCAACAAGTCCGGCACATTGGCGCTTACTTGTTGACTGGTGATCACTTGCACCGTGTTGGCATTAAGATCGGCGCGCAGGATGGGGAGAGTGGGGTGGCGGGTGATGAGTTGACAAAATGAATCGGCGGCGTCGCCGATAGCGGTGACGATGATCGTGTCGGCGCGCGACGATTCGATCAACGGTGACGCCGTCTCAGCTGTGGGGGCGACTCCCACCAGTGTCGCCGACTCGGCTTGCGCCAGCATCTTCGCCAACCCTTCGGCGAAGAGAGAATCACCAATAATAAAAACTCTGCGCCCGCTCATGACATCAGCATAGAGCAAGGCGCAGAGGAAAATCTATCCGTCTTTTACTGCACAAAGAATGAAAAAAGAGTGAGGAGCAAACCAGACCTCCGAGTTCTTTAAGAACTCGGAGGTCTAAGACTCGGAGGTCTAAGACGGAGGTCTAAGTCTTAAGAGTCCCTCTTGCGCCGCCAACGTCGCCGCGTGCCGCCGATTCACCGCGTGCAGCTTGCCGAGGATATTGCGGACGTGAGTCTTCACCGTGTGCAGACTCAAATTAAGTTGCGCGGCGATCTCTTTGTCGCTGGCTTGGGTGGCAATCAGTTGCAGCACTTCAAGTTCGCGCGAGGTGAGGTCGGTAGTCGTCGCGGCTTCGGGCTGCGGACGATTCGCCAAACGCGCAAACTCGTCGAGCAAGCGCCTTGCTAGTTTGGGCGGCAGTGCCGCCTCGCCTGCCAACGCGCCGCGCACGCCGTTCAAAAAATCAGCCGAGTGCGTGCTTTTGAGGAGATAGCCGCCTGCCCCGGCTTTGATCGCTTCAAATAATTTTTCTTCTTCGTCATGCACGGTGAGCATGAGAATTTTGGCGTCAGGGATTTCGGCGCGGATGAGGCGCGTGGCTTCAAGCCCATCGCACAGCGGCATCTTAATATCCATCACGATCAGATCGGGCTTGAGATCGCGGGCGAGGGTCAACGCTTCAAGACCGTCGTTCGCCTGCCCCACCACTTCCAGATCAGGTTGGGCGTTGATCAACCCCGCCAGTCCTTCGCGGAAGAGATCGTGATCGTCAGTGAGGAGGATGCGGGAGCGAGACATTTTTTTACAAGACTCTAATCCGTCATTGCGAGCGTTCTTCGCGAAGCAATCTCGGTCACGCTTTGAGATTGCTTCGTCGCAAAGAACGCTCCTCGCAATGACGCCTGAGTCGCTACTTTTTTACGAGACTTCGGAAGTCTGACCAGAACCCAACGGAAACATCGCCATCACTTTAGTGCCAACGCCTTTCGCCGATTCTACCTTCAACGTTCCGCCGCTTCGTTCAGCGCGGGCGCGCATGATAATCAAGCCCAAATGAGCATCGCCCACAATGGCTTGCGGATCGAAACCGTTGCCGTCATCTTCAATAGTAAATCGCGCGTGGTCATTGACGCGCTCAACACGAACAACCACATACTGCGCTTGGGCGTGTCGCCGTATGTTGGTTAACGACTCGCGGACGATGTGCATTGCCTGAGTTTGCATTAACGGCGGCAGGGCAAAAGCGGATGAGTCGGCGGCGATCAATTCAACTTGGAGTGATGTCGCCTCACGAAAATTAGAGAGATGCGTTGTTAATTTTTGAGCGAAGTCATCCATCGCTGGCAAAGGTTCGCGCAAGCCAACGAGGGCAGTTCGCACTTGCTGATAGGCGACGCCAATCGCATCCTTCATGTGCTGCAGATCAGCCCCGACTTGATCGGCGTCATGCGCGGCGACAGTTTCTATTACGCGATCTGTCTTAAGATTGAGGAAGCTCAAGGTTTGTGCCAGGTTGTCGTGCAGTTCGGCGGCGAGTCGTTCACGCTCGGCAAGGGTCGCGGCGTATGCCGCCTGTTTCTGTTCGGCAGTGATGAGGCGGGCATTGGCAATGGCAATCGCCGCCGAGTTTGCCAAGCGCGTGAGGGCGCGTGTTTCATCGGTGTCAAAAAGTTTGCCCATCTCACGCACGGCGCACAACGCGCCAAGCGATTCGCTGCCCGCGCTGAGTGGCGCGGCAACACATTGCCCCGGCGTGTGTGCCAGCAGAAAGCCGCACTGCGAACAAGCGGTTTGCATGACCACCGTCTCACCCTCCATCACAACACGCCGCACCAGATCGCGTTGTAACGACTGGCGCAATCCTGCCGATGCACCGCCGTTGCCGCTTTGGGCAACCAAAGTTAACGCCGAGTGGTTCTCGTCCAGCAAACACAGTGAAGCCGCTTGTGATTGAGTCAGTTCGCGAGCGCGATCTGTCACCGATTGCAGCAACTGATCGAGATTGTGTTGGGCGACGATCTCTTGGCTCAACTCAAAGGCTGATGTTAATTCGCGCGTGCGCTGCGCGACGCGCGTTTCAAGTTCTTCGCGTGCGGCGGCGATCTCGGTACGCATCGTTTCAAAAGCCTGACCCAGTTCGCCCAATTCATCTTTGTTCATGGCGGGAACAGGATCGGTGAGTTGCCCGTTAGCGATTCGTTGCGCGGCTAAGTTCAGAGTCATCAACGGGTAGACAATCCGCCGCCGCGTGATGAGGTATCCCCACACAAGTAGCAACAATGCGCTGATGAGGAAAGCAAATTGAATCAATTGCAGACGAACCAGCTTCGCTTGCGCGCGGGATTCAAACGCGCTGACGATGGAATCAAGTTGCGCCAGAATCTGCGGCGACTCGGTTTGCAGGGCGGGGGCGTTCACCGCAAGGAGATGGGCGCGAAAAGTTTCCCAGGCAGTGACGGCATCACCGAGTTGAGCGCGTAGTGCGGGATCAGGAGCGGGCGGCAGAGGGACAAGTCGATCTGTTGAATCGAGAGTCGCGCCGCCATCCTGCAAAGCGTGGAGCGTTTGATCAAAAAGATTAATGGTGTGCGTCAATTCGGGGTTAGTGGGTTGCGTCAGGGCGAGCCACATCATCTTTTGAGACAACATGCGCTGCCGTCCGGCGAGGTTGATCACGCTGGCGTCGTCGCGTTGTGTTTGGATGGCGAGGAAAGTCACGACGACGGAGCTGACAACCAGAAGAAGAAAGCCGAGAAAGATAAAACTAAGCTGGGCGCGAAGCGAGCGGAACATTTCAAAACATTCTAATGTATCTCCTCATATTTGCTCAATTACAAATGTCGTCGCCTCCAATGACGATTGTTACTTTGCTTGCCGCTTTGGAAGAATTGTTTGTGGATTTTCAACAGGCGCAAATTACCGCTTGAGTCCACATTCCAGCCATTCAAACGATTCGCGGTGTAATGTTTCCAACATATCAGCCGGTGTGTCGAGGTTGCGACGGGTTTCGATGAGTTGCACTAATCCCATCTGGAGCGACCATAGAATATCTACGACGCCTCGCGTATCGAGATTGGGGCGATATATCCCGGCATTCACTCCGGCTTGCACGATCTCCGCCACCAAGCGGAAGTTTCTTCCGGCGCGGCGGTTGATATCTTTGATCACGTCCGGTGAGATGGTGTCGCGTAAACCTTCGTTATGCAAGAACATGAGGGCGCGATAGTATTCGGGCTGTTCGCGGTAGAAGTTGTAGAAGAATTGCCACACGGCACGCAGTTGTTCATTAGGCGGAATGTCGCTGTTTCGCGCCGTCTCAATACCCTGATGAAACATTTCCATCGCTTCGCACAGCAACGACACGTACAGCTCTTCTTTGCTTTGAAAGTAACGATAGAGTGTGCCAACAGCCAGCTCGCACTGTTCGGCGATCTCTTCCATTGTGGCGCTGAGGAAACCGCGCTTGGCGAAAACATCTTTAGCGGCGTCAAGGATCAACTGCCGCCGCGTTTCGCGCTCACGCTCGCGGCGGGTTGCAGTTGATTTAGGTGGAGGCTTCACGCTGGTTGACGGCATCACATTCCGATCTGTTTGGCGATCACGTTGCGAATAATTTCCGATATGCCTTCGCCGATCCCCAAGACGGGCACATCGCAATACTATCTTTGTCCATTGATTCTATCATGCGTGACGACTCTTTTGCGTGTGGCGCGCATTGAGTGACGACGATGTCCAACCCTGCTTCTGTGCTGTGCTTATCCAAGCCATCGTTTGCGCCGCTTGTAGTGTTTCACCTCGCGATAGCTCTTACGCTCACCTAATTGCGTCAAACCAAGATAAAACTCTTTGATGTCTTCGTTGTCGCGCAGTTTGTCCGCGGGACCGTCGAGAACGACGCGCCCTAATTCCATCACATAGCCATAGTCGGCGATGCCCAATGTTGCCTGAGCGATCTGCTCCACCAGTAGGATGGAAGTTTTCTCCTGCTGATTAATGCTTTTGATAATCTCAAAAATTTCTTCCACCAACAGCGGCGCGAGCCCCAGTGATGGTTCGTCGAGCAACATAACCCTTGGATGCGACATGAGCGCCCGCCCAATGACCAACATCTGCTGTTCGCCGCCGGACAGATAGCCGCTGGTGCTCGCCCGCAGATCACGCAAGCGCGGGAGATAGTGATAGACCGTCTCCAAACCAGATTTGATGTTGTTCGCGCCACCTCGACGACCCAACGCGCCGACAACCAAATTCTCTTCCACGCTCAGGTGAGCGAACAGACGGCGCCCCTCCAGCACCTGAATGATGCCAGACTGCACGATTGTCTCGGGTCCCAGCCGATCAATGCATGTCCCATCTAATTCGATTGAGCCGCGTGTGATCTGTCCTAATTCGGTGCGGAGCAAGCCGGAGATTGCTTTGAGAGTCGTGGTCTTGCCCGCGCCATTCGCTCCAAGCAAGGCGACGATCTTGCCATCGTCCACTTGGAGCGAGACGCCGCGCAGTACCAGTATCACGTCGCTGTAAACGACTTCGATGTTGTTCAGTTTCAGCATAACATTCAGGAAACAAGTAGATAGGTAACAGGTAGACAGGAACGTGCTACTTGTTTCCCTGTCTACCTGTCTACATACGGTTACTACTTCGGTCTCAAATCCGGCACGACCATCCAGTCAGTTTGCGGAACGAATTTTCCTTTCTATACCTGCATGATGCGCGCTTTGTTGGTGGCGCGTATGTCTTTGCTGTACTGCAGGACCATCACGCCATCCATCGCTTTGACTTCTGCAGTCGCCTGCATCGTCTCGTACATCGCCGCCCCGGTCAGCGCATCAAAGCCGACGCGATCAATCGTCTTCTCCATAATCTGACGCGTCGCATCCACGATGCCGTAAGTCAGGAGATACCCCACGCTGTGCTCTGCCGGCTTGCGGTTGTTTGCCTTGAACTGCGCTTGGATCTCTATGATACCGGCGTTGTCGGCATCATCCCACCACAGGTTCGGGAGGGGACCATAGAAACCTTCGGAGGCGGCTCCCGCCAGCGCGAGCATCGAAAGATCCAACGCCCAATTGTTGCCGCCGATGAGGAACTCGTCGCGCACACCGAGCGAGACCGAGTCTTTGAGAATTTGCGCCGGACCGTGCGCGAGTGTGTTGGTGTAGATCACGTTCGCTCCGGCTTTCTTCGCGGCGAGAATCTGTGTCGTCACATCCGGCGCGCCTACCGCAAAGAATTCTTTACTGACGATTTTGACGCCTTTCTTATCGGCATAGGCTTGGGTTTCGGGAGTCAGTGCGCCGCGACCGTAGGCGGTATCCCATGTCACGACGGCAACTCGTGGCGCATCAAGATTCTGTCCTTTGGCGGGTTTGACCTTTGCCCAGTTAGCAGTTAACCAGTCGAGGAACAAACCGAACTGATCAGAGTAGATCGGCACTCCGGCAAAGACCCAGCCGGGCGGGTACGAGCCCGGTCCACTGACGCCAAAGGTGAGATTGGGAATCTTGTCTTCGGCAAGGCGATCTTTCAGTCCTTCGGTTTCCGTCGAGCCATACATGAAGAGGATCAGCGGTTTTTTCTCGCGGAAACGATTGTAGGTCGAGATGGCATTTTCCAGCTTGCCGCCGGTGTCCGACCATTCGACGGCAACTTGCGCGCCGCGAATGCCGCCTTTGGCATTCAACGCCTTGACCGCATCGTCAAACCCGCTGACGAGCGGCGCGGTGATGGCGGCGTACGGTCCGGTCACGTCACCATAATGATAGAGCGTAATCTTTTCGCCGGGGTTCGCTTTGGTGCGAAGCGCCGGTGTGGTCGGCGCGGCGGTTGCTTTAGGCGCTTCCGTCGCCATCACCGAAGTGGTTGGCGCGGTGATGCAGCCCGAGGCGCGGGTGGCTGGCGATGGACTTTTGGCTGCCTGTCACGGCGCAATGTCCATTCTCGCTGGAGCCTACAACGTCGTTCTCGTCGTCGCTCATTGCAAAGCGTCGATGGGTGATCCTCATGGAATCACGAACTGGAGTTATGACCCGATCTTTCAACAACCACTCGGACTCGACGATGTCGCCACCTCCGCTTTACAGGCTTCTACCCTCTCCCTCGCCCCTCCACTCCCCTGCTCAATAGCCGATGGTGCAGCCGCCATCATCCTGTCTCGCCCTTCATCAGTTCCCGCTCCTCATTTAATTGGAATGGGTTGGGCGCTTGACGAACATTATCTTGGTGATCGAGATTTAACCGACTCCCCCGCCCTCCGCGAAGCTGCCCGCCGCGCTTACACTCTGGCAGACATTGATGATCCCAAACGCGATATCACTTTTGTCGAACTCTCCGATCAGTTTGATTATCAACGCAAGTTGTGGGCTTCCGTGCTTTTTGGGAAGACTTCCGAAGTCTTTGAGACTTCGGAAGTCTCGGCGCGCGGCGTTCCGCCGTTTGTCGCCGGGCTGGATCGTTTGATCGAAGTTGTCCTTCGCTTGCGAAAAGAAACGGGGACGGCGCTCGCGCATGGTTGTTGGGGTCCGTGCGGGCAAGGTCAAGTAGTCGTGGTGGTGAGGCGATGAAACGAGTCGCCGTCATCGGCACCGGGCAGACGAAACACACGAAAGCGCGCGACGACGTGACACAATCTGAACTCGTGCGCGAAGCCACAACTCGCGCGTTGGCTGACGCCGGTATCACGATCCACGATGTGGATGCCGTTGTGCTTTCCAATATGGAATTATTTGAAGGGCGCGCGCTGCCAGAGATGTGGGTCGGTGAAGGGGCGGGTGGTTATCGCAAGCCGGTGATGAAGATCGCTACGGGTGGCACCTCGGGGACATCGGCTTGCATCGCCGGTTATCATCAATGCGCTTCAGGATTATTTGACATTGTGCTTGTCGTTGGATGGGAGAAACATTCCGAAGGCGCAACTCAAACCGGCATGGCGTTGACCGATCCACTTTGGGATCGCAACGTAGCTTCGGGCGCGGTGGGAAATTTCGCGCTGTCAATTTCGCAGTATGTCGCCGAGCGCGGCGTCACACCGCAGCAGGCGGCGAAAGTAGCGGTGAAGGCGCGGCGCAACGCGGCGAGGAATCCTTACGCTCATTTGCAAATGGACGGTATCACCGTAGAGAAAGTTTTGGAGTCGCGGATGTTGGCTGATCCGATTCATCTTCTTGATATGTGCCCGCAATCCGATGGGGCGTGCGCCGTGATCTACGCCGCCGAAGATCGCGCCCCGAAACTTTGCCCGCGCCCGGCGTGGGTGCGCGCCGCCGTCACGCGCCACGATCAACCCTACATCGGCGATCTGGATCGCCGACTCGTGACGATGCGGACTCTGCGCGACGCGGCGCGCGAAGCGTATCAACGAGTCGGCATCACCGAGCCATTAAAGGAAATTGATGTCGCCGAAATTTACGAGCCGGTGAGCTACGCCGAGTTGGCGTGGTATGAAGCGTTAGGCTTTTGCGCCGAAGGTGAAGCGGGACGGTTGATTGACGACGGCATCACCGAGATGAATGGCGAGCTGCCGGTAAATCCTTCGGGCGGCGTTCTCTCGACAAATCCTGTTGGCGCATCCGGCGTGATTCGTGTCGCGGAAGCGGTGATGCAAGTGATGGGGCGCGCCGGTGATCATCAAGTCCCCGATGCTCGCCTCGCGCTTGCCACCGGCTACGGCGTGTATGCGTGGAGCGATGTGATCATCTTGAGCACTGGCTGATGACTGATGACTGAACTATTGCGCGTCTCCCACACCATGACTCTCTCGTGGCGCTACGGCACGAGTTGGTATTTTGCCGAGTTCATTCGCGCGTTGCGTGATGAACGGCGACTGCTCGGCTTGCGTTGTCCCGTTTGTCGGCGAGTCTATCTGCCGCCGCGACCTGTGTGCGGCAACTGCTACGCTGAATTGCGCGAGTGGGTAGAAGTGAAAGATAGCGGCACGGTGCGCGCCTTCACCATTGTTCACACCCCAATCATCGATCCCACCAGTGGGCAGCTGCGCCCCACGCCGTATGGCATGGCGTTGATTCAACTCGACGGAGCAGATACGACTCTCAATCATTATCTTGCCGAAAGCAATCCAGCTAAAATACGAATCGGAATGCGCGTGCAAGCCGTGTGGCGTGAAGAACGAAGAGGGACGTTAAGCGACATCGTCCACTTCGTGGAAATGAACAATCAGACAATGAACGATGAACAATGACACAATGAACAATGATGGCTTCATCACCGCCGGAGTCAATCTCTCATTCAATTATGCGGCAGGCGAAGCGGCGAGTCGTTTTCTGATCGCGCTGCGCGATGAGAAAAAAATTTGGGGGACTCGTTGCCCGGCGTGCCAGCGTGTGCTTGTCCCCGCGCGATCATTCTGTCCGCGCTGCTTCGTGGATACAGGCGAATGGGTCGAGGTCGGACCCGCGGGAACCGTGTCCGCTTTCGCGCCTCTCTCCCCTCTCCTGCCGGGAGAGGGGCTGGGGGTGAGGGTGGGTCTCGCTTTGATTCATCTTGACGGGGCAGACACCGCGCTCGCGCATTTCATCGGCGAAGCAGACGCGCCACGCATCGGTTTGCGAGTCGTCGCCGTGTTCGCCGAGTCACGGAGCGGACACATTCTCGACATCGCTTATTTCAAACCAACGGAGAGGTAATCATGCCCATTCGATTTGAGACGCAGCAACACATCGCCATCATCACGATGGATCGCCCCGAAGTTCACAACGCGATGGATTTCGATCTGAGTCGTGAACTGATCGAAGCGTGGATACGATTCCGCGACGACGCCGAATTATGGGTTGCCATTGTCACCGGAGCCGGAGACAAAGCTTTCAGCGCGGGCGCGGACTTGCGCGCGCTCGGCGAATTTTACCGCTCGCTGACTCCGCTGCAACGGCGGCATCGCGCCGAAACAGCGCCCGGTCTCGGCGGACTCACGCGCAATCTTGAAATATGGAAACCGATCATCGCCGCCGTCAACGGCTATTGTTTTGGCGGCGGGATGGAACTGGCGCTGGCGTGCGACATTCGTATCGCCGCAGAGAACGCGCAATTCGGTTTAACCGAAACAAGTTGGGGCATCATCCCCGGCGCGGGCGGCACACAACGGCTTCCCCGTGTTGTGCCGATGGGGATCGCGCTCGAAATGATCTTCACTGCCAAAAAAATAAATGCGGCAGAAGCGTATCGCATCGGGCTCGTCAATCAAGTGACGCCGCCAACTGAGTTGATGAATGCCGCCGTCGAGATGGCGAACAAAATTTGCGCCAACGCGCCTCTCGCAGTTCAAACGGCGAAGATGGCGGTGTGGAAAGGATTAGAGTTACCGTTGGCAGACGGTTTGCGTTTGGAGAATACGTTGGGCGAACCGTTGCGCCAAAGTGAAGATGTGCAAGAGGGCATCGCCGCCTTCGCCGAAAAACGCAAGCCGCAATTCAAAGGCAAGTGATGTCGAAAGTCATGGCGCTCGCCGACGCGGTGCGGCAATTTGTCCGCCCCAACATGAATTTGTATTTCGGCGGATCGTGGGCGTTCCCCAACGCGGCGATGTTTGAGATCATTCGCCAGTTCGCTGCGCGCGATCCGCGATTCACATTGATCCTTTCCACAGGGGGCGCGGCCTCTGCCGCCCCATTCCTCGCCGCCGGTTTGGCGCAGCGAGTCATCGCCGCATTTCTCGGCGACGGCTACCCCGTGCCGGGCCCGAACCCGGCAATTCAACGGGCGATCAATAGTGGCAAAGTCGCCGTCGAGAATTGGACGATGCTCACGCTCACCTTGCGCTTGTTAGCCGCCGCGATGAACCTGCCCTATCTTCCGACTCGTTCCATCATCGGCAGTTCGCTTGAAAATGATCTCGGTGATCAATTTCGATCAATGGGAACTGTTGGACTCGTTTCAGCTCTTCAGCCTGATCTGACTCTGACTCACGGTTATGCCGCCGACTCCGATGGCAACACGATTCTTCCGGTTCCACTCGCAGGAAATTCTTTTGGCGCGTTGGCATCTAAGGAAGGCGCGATAGTTACTGTTGAAAAAATTGTTTCGTCAGACATCATTCGCTCACACTCGCCAATGACGCGCATCCCGGCGCACGCCGTCCGCGCTGTGTGTGAAGCGCCATTCGGCGCGCACCCGCTTGGCTGTCTCGGACTCGATGGCGGTTACGTTGAAGATCGCCCGTTCATGCTCGAAGCCCGCGCTGCCGCCCGTTCTGAAAAGACTCAAGCGGAGTGGATTCAACATTGGATTCTCGATCCCGGTGATCACGCCGACTACCTTGCCCGACTCGGATCGCAACGACTCGCCTCTCTCAAAAATTTCTCCTCTGCCCCCTCACCTTCTATCTCTTCAACAGAAAAAATTACTGGTGCTGAAAAGATGATCATCGCCGCCGCGCGCGAGATCGCTCACGCTGTGCGTGAACGCGGACATCGCACGATTCTTTGCGGTCTTGGTGCAGCGCATCTCGCCGCATGGTTAGCCGAATCACAATTGCGAAACGAAGGAGTTGCAGTGGCGTTGTTGACAGAAGTGGGCGCAACGGGATTCCAACCGTTGGCTGGCGATCCATTCTTGTTTGCTCTCCGCAACATTCCTACCGCGCCGATGATCGCCGATACGTTGACCGTGATGGGGATGTTCGTCGGCAGCGAGCAGGCGCGATGTCTCGGCGTGTTGGGCGCGGCGCAAGTAGATCGATACGGCAACCTTAACACCACGCGCCTGCCCGACGGCAGCTTTCTCATGGGTTCGGGCGGCGCTAACGACGTGGCTTCAACAGCGACAGAAGTTATCATCGTGGCGCGGCAGTCGCGGCAGCGATTCGTCGAGCGCGTGAACTACGTCACGTCGCCGGGCGCGAGAGTGACGACTGTGATCACGCAGTTGGGAGTGTATCGAAAATTAAACAACGATCTGATTCTCTCCGCCGTATTTGGAGACGAGTCAACTATCCAAGAAGCGCGCGAGGCGTGCGGCTGGGATTTGCAGGTGGCGCGTGAAGTTGACGTATTACCATTCCCAAATAGTGCGGAGCGCGAAGCCTTGCATCGTTTTGATCCGCACGGAGATTTATGGCATGACTGAGGAGAAAACAAAATGAAAGCAGCAAGATTTTATAAGGCAAACGAACCGCTCAAGATTGAAGACGTCCCTCAACCTAAACCCGGGCCTGGCGAAGTGTTAATCGCCGTGAAAGCGGCTGGGTTATGCGGAACGGATTTGCACATTGCGGTTGAAGGCACGATCCCCACGGCAGTTCAACCGATCACACTCGGACACGAAGCCGCCGGAGTCGTCGCCGAAGTTGGCGCAGGTGTAACGGAATGGAAGGTCGGGGATCGTGTTGCCGTCTTTCCAAACATCGCCTGTGGCGAATGTTATGCCTGCGTGAGCGGGCGCGAGGCATTGTGTTTAAAGAGTCGCATCCTCGGCGTGCAAGCCGACGGCGCGTTTGCCGAATATCTCCTCGTCCCGGCGCGAACTCTCGTGCGTCTATCTGATTCGATCTCGTTTGAAGTCGGCGCGATCCTCACCGATGCCGTCTCCACCGCGTATCACGCCGTCGTCTGCCGCGGCAACGTGCAGCAGGGTGAGTCTGTCGTCGTCATCGGTTGCGGCGGCGTGGGGCATCACGGCGTGTTGTGGGCTAAACAGCGCGGGGCGGCACCCATCATCGCCGTAGATGTATCTGAAGGAGCATTGCGTCAGGCGCAAGAGGCTGGCGCCGATCATACACTCAACCCAATCAATGCCGATGTGCCGAAGTCGGTGAGATCGTTGACGGGCAATGTCGGTGCCGATTGCGCATTAGAGTTTGTGGGTCGCGCCGAGACCGTGACAACGGCGATGAAATGTCTCAAGCGCGGCGGCAGAGCGGTAGTCGTCGGCGTGGGTGCGGATCGAGTGACGCTGCCCCCGTTGCAAGCGTTTGTCGGCAGCGAGTTGTCACTCATCGCCTCACTTGGTTTTCATCGCGCCGATCTCGAAAAAATTATCGGCATGGTTGCTTCGGGTGAAGTGAACGTAAGCAGTTCGGTAACGGAGACCGTGCCATTGGAGCAAATCAACGAGGCGCTGCGACGGTTGGTAGAAAGAAAGGGAGAAGCGGTGCGGACGGTAGTGAGGGTGAACAGATGAGTCGTGCGGCGGCTTTCTTCGATCTCGATGGAACGTTATTTGACGGTTACGTTTGGCGCGCACTGCGGCGGCATCACGAAGCGCACCGCTTTATGCTACCTATGTTGTACGCCTATTTATTTTCGCACATTGCGTTGTGGCCACTGAAAAATGCCAAGATCATCCGAGAAGAATTTTTCTACCGCGCATGGGCAGCGAACATGGCTTGGCTGGTAAGAGGCGTGCGAGTAGAGCGAGCGCAGCTGATCTGGGAGTGGGTGACAGACAAAGAAATAATGCCCAATCTTCGCCCAGAAATGCAGGAGAGGATCGCTTATCATCGCGCTGAAGGGCACCGCCTCATACTGCTCTCCGGAACTTTTCTGCCATTGCTTGAAGTGGTCGCTCGGCGTTTAGGTGCGGACGGTGCGGTAGGCACATCGCTCGCGCAACAGGATGGAAGTTACACCGGTCGAATTGTTCCACCGCTCAGCGTGGGAAGGGGCAAGGTCATACGGCTTCATGAGTATTTGTCCGGTGCCGGGCAAGGGATCGATCTCGCCTCGTCATTCCTTTATACTGACGCATTTGTGGATGCGCCTGTGCTGGAAATAGTTGGGCATCCGGTGGTCGTGTATCCCGATGTGCGGTTAGCGACCCTTGCCTCTCA
>Ga0163199_1000534_pt1 | contig 24006 bp, 36 predicted proteins | sample PL_2010_150m_FD_113537 | JGI IMG/M metagenome (GOLD analysis project Ga0163199, IMG submission 113537) | Freshwater microbial communities from Powell Lake, British Columbia, Canada to study Microbial Dark Matter (Phase II) - PL_2010_150m | ecosystem: Environmental > Aquatic > Freshwater > Lake ...
CCCCTATGGCGTACAGGCGGCCGCGCCTTTGCCGCCCAACCGCGCAATTTTGAGCAGAAGGTCAACCGTAAGATGTATCGGGGCGCGGTGCGCTCCATCCTCTCGGAGTTGGTGCGGGAAGACCGTTTCACGGTAGTTCAGGAATTTTCTGTGACGGCTGCCAAGACTCGAGAGCTGGTAGCGAAGCTGCGGGAGCTGCAACTCGAAAGGGTGCTGATCGTTACCGAAGAGCTGGACCTGAATCTGATCCTGGCTGCCCGTAACCTCCGCAAGGTGGAAGTGTTAGCTCAGAATGAGTTAGATCCGGTGAGCTTGGTTGGGTTTGAGCGGGTACTGATCACCGAGGGCGCCGTGAAGAGACTCGAGGAGCGGTTGGCATGAACGATGAGCGTCTGATGAAGATCCTGTTGAGCCCACTGATCTCGGAGAAGGGGAGCAGCGAGGCTGCGACGGCTCGCCAATACATCTTTAAGGTGCTGCCGGATGCAGACAGACGAGAAATCGCTCGGGCGGTCGAGAAGATGTTCGACGTACAGGTCGAAAACGTGCGTGTACTCAATGTCAAGGGCAAGCGCAAACGGGTTGGCGCCATGGCTGGCAAGCGCAAGGACTGGCGCAAGGCCTATGTGCGGCTCAAAAAGGGTTACGACATCGAGATCGCTAGCGGCGCCTAATGCCCCTTGCCCATGAACAATATCGAGATGTAGCACATGCCAATTGTCAAGACTAAACCCACTTCGGCCGGACGGCGCTTTGTCGTCAAGGTCGTCGAGCCCGAACTGCACAAGGGTGCCCCTTATGGGCCCCTGCTGGAAAAGAAGACGCGCAATGGTGGGCGTAACAACCGTGGTCGTATTACCACCCGACATCAGGGCGGTGGGCACAAGCAACGCTATCGTAGCGTCGATTTCAAGCGCCGCAAGGACGGTATCCCCGGTGTGGTGGAGCGGCTTGAGTATGATCCGAATCGCACGGCCTATCTGGCGCTGGTATTGTATGCCGATGGGGAACGCGCCTACATCATCGCCCCCAAGGGCCTCAAGGCCGGTGCCAAGGTCTTGTCGGGGGACGATGTCCCGATTGCGGCAGGCAACTGTCTACCGTTGCGTAATATCCCGGTCGGTGCCGTGGTGCATTGCGTGGAGTTAAAACCGGGTAAGGGTGCTCAGATCGGACGCGCCGCCGGCGCCGCCTTGCAGGTGATCGCCCGAGAGGGTGCCTTCGCTACCTTGCGCCTGCGTTCTGGCGAAATCCGCAAGGTGCATAGTGAGTGCCGTGCGGTTATTGGCGAGGTGGGGAATTCCGAGCATAACCTGCGCAAGCTTGGCAAGGCCGGGGCCTCGCGCTGGCGGGGGATACGCCCGACAGTCCGGGGCGTGGCTATGAACCCGGTGGACCATCCCCACGGTGGTGGGGAGGGTCGTACCTCGGGAGGTCGGCATCCTGTGTCCCCTTGGGGCACACCGACCAAGGGTCATCGAACTCGGACCAATAAGCGCACTGACAAGATGATTGTGCGTCGTCGTTACCGCAAGTAAAAAGAGGTCATTTTAAGGTGCCACGTTCCATTCGGAAGGGTCCCTTCGTCGATCACCACCTGATCAAAAAGGTGGACGAGGCGGTGGCCCAAAACAGCAAAAGGCCGATCAAGACTTGGTCGCGTCGCTCTATGATCATCCCTAATATGGTGGGTCTCACCATTGCGGTACATAATGGGCGGTTGCATGTGCCGGTGTTGGTGAGTGAAAACATGGTCGGCCATAAGCTCGGTGAATTCGCCCTGACTCGTACCTATCGCGGGCACTCGGCGGACAAGAAGGCCAAGAAGAAATGAGTAGCGGGGGGGGGGCTATGCAGGCAGCAGCCAAATTGCGACACGCGCATATTTCCGCGCAGAAGGCGCGGCTGGTGGCGGACCAGGTGCGGGGCCTTCCGGTGGATAAGGCGCTCAATATTCTGACCTTCAGCACCAAGAAAGCGGCGGGACTCATCAAAAAGGTGCTGAATTCCGCTATCGCCAACGCTGAGCATAATGAAGGCGCAGACGTTGACGCGTTGCGGGTGACGACCATTTGTGTCGACGAAGGTCCCACCTTGAAGCGGATCCGCGCCCGGGCCAAAGGTCGGGCCGCCCGGATATCCAAGCGCACCAGCCACATCAGTGTGACCGTGGCGGAACAATAAGGCAGAGAGCGCATTATGGGTCATAAAGTACATCCCATCGGCATTCGCCTGGGCATCGTCAAGGACTGGACATCCAAATGGTATGCCAGCAGTAAGCACTATGCGGATCTGCTGAACACGGACTTGGAAGTGCGTGCGTTCCTGAAAAGGAAGCTCGCCCACGCCTCTGTGAGCCGGATTCAGATTGATCGTCCCGCGAAAAATGCTCACATCACTATCCACACGGCCCGGCCGGGTGTGGTGATCGGTAAGAAGGGCGAAGACATCGACGCATTGCGCAACGAGGTCAGCAAACGCATGGGGATCCCAGTGCATATCAGCATTGAGGAAATCCGCAAGCCCGAGCTGGATGCGCAGCTGGTGGCCGAGGGCATCGCCCAGCAACTGGAGCGCCGTATCATGTTCCGCCGCGCCATGAAGCGGGCCGTACAGAACACCATGCGGCTGGGCGCCGAGGGTGTCAAGGTTGCCGTGGCAGGCCGGTTGAATGGAGCTGAGATCGCCCGCGGCGAGTGGTATCGGGAGGGGCGGGTGCCTTTGCACACCTTGCGCGCCGATATCGACTACGGCTTTTCCGAGGCGTTTACCACCTACGGTGCCTTGGGCGTCAAGGTGTGGATATTTAAGGGTGAGGTCTTCGGTACCGCCGAAGAGCCGCCTAAGGAAAAGGGCGCCGGCAGACCGGCGGGCAAGAGGGGTGGGTGAGCGATGTTGCAACCTAAGCGTACCAAATTTCGCAAGCAGCATAAGGGGCGCAACCGCGGTCTTGCCTTGTCCGGAAACAAGGTAAGCTTCGGTGAATACGGCCTCAAAGCTGTTAGCCGGGGGCGATTGACCTCTCGCCAGATTGAGGCGGCGCGTCGTGCTATTTCTCGCCATGTGCGCCGTGGCGGCAAGATGTGGATCCGCGTGTTCCCGGACAAGCCGGTAAGCAAGAAGCCGCTGGAGGTACGCATGGGCAGTGGCAAAGGCAATGTGGAATACTGGGTGGCTGAAGTCCAACCAGGTCGTATGCTCTACGAGATTGAGGGTATCTCTGAAGAGATCGCCCGGGAGGCGTTTGGCTTGGCGGCGGCCAAACTGCCGGTGTTAACCGTCTTCGTAAAGCGGATGGTGATGTGATGAAGGCAAGCGGGCTTCGTGATAAAGACCTGGAGCAGCTTAATCAGACGCTCCTTGGGCTGTTCAGAGAGCAGTTCAACCTGCGGATGCAACAGGGCTCCGGGCAATTGACACGGCCTTCTCGGATGAAGACCGCACGGCGTGACATCGCCCGCATCAAGACAGTGATGCATGAAAAAGCAGCGGGTAACGCACAATGAGCGAGCAGCAGGCGAACAACAGAATGCTCACCGGCCGCGTCATCAGTAACAAGATGGACAAGACCGTCACGGTGTTGGTCGAACGCCGGGTCAAGCATCCGATCTATGGGAAGTTCATCACGCGATCCACTAAGGTTCATGCGCATGATGAAGGCAATCAGTGTCAGATTGGAGACAGGGTGACGGTGCAGCAGTCCCGCCCGCTGTCGAAGACCAAATCGTGGCGTTTGTTCGAGATTATCGAACAGGCCAGCAGCTGAACGATCAAATCTCGCTGGGATCCTTGTGGATCTTAAGCGGGGGAAAGGCGGGAAACAGACATGATCCAGATGCAGACCAACCTGACCGTCGCCGATAACAGCGGCGCCAAGCGCGTCATGTGCATCAAGGTGCTGGGTGGTTCGCACCGTCGCTATGCCGGTATTGGCGACATCATCAAGGTTAGCGTAAAGGATGCGATTCCGCGCGGTAAGGTCAAGAAGGGCGAGGTCTACAACGCCGTGGTTGTACGCACCCGAAAGGGTGTGCGCCGGACAGACGGATCCCTCATCCGCTTTGACGGTAATGCGGCAGTGCTCCTCAACAACCAGTTACAGCCCATCGGTACCCGTATCTTTGGGCCGGTGACCCGTGAGCTGCGCAGCGAGCGCTTTATGAAGATTATTTCGCTCGCTCCCGAAGTATTGTGAGGTGTTAGGCGTGCGCAAGATCAAAAAGGGCGACGAGGTTATCGTCATCACCGGCAAGGATAAGGGCAAGCGGGGCACCGTAGCACGGTTGGTGGACGACGACCGGGTGGTGGTCGAGAATGTCAATATGGCGAAGCGTCATGTGAAACCAAATCCTCAACGCGGTGAGGCGGGTGGAATCCTGGATAAAGAGATGCCACTCCATGTCTCCAATGTCGCGCTATTCAATTCGCAGACCGACAAGGCCGATCGGGTTGGCTTCAAGGTCTTAGAAGATGGACGCAAGGTGCGAGTATTTAAGTCCACAAAAGAAGTTGTGGATAGCTGAGGCGGAAAATGGCGATGGCAAGGCTACAGCGAGATTACCAGGAGCGAATCGCGGGCGAATTGATGCAGCGGTTCCGATACCAGACCCCAATGCAGGCGCCGTGTATCTGCAAGGTCACCGTCAACATGGGAGTGGGTGAGGCGGTGGCGGACAAGAAGATCATGGACTTTGCGGTGCGTGATATGACGGCCATCACCGGCCAGAAGCCGATCGTGACCTTTGCCCGCAAATCTGTTGCGGCCTTCAAGATTCGCGAGGGCTGGCCAATCGGCTGTAAGGTTACCCTGCGACGGGAGCGCATGTACGAGTTTTTGGATCGGCTGATCAATATCGCCATCCCGCGTATTCGTGACTTCCGGGGACTTAATGCCCGCGCCTTTGACGGTCGCGGCAACTATACCTTGGGGGTCCGGGAGCAGATCATATTTCCCGAGATCGATTACGATAGGGTAGATGCCCTACGTGGCATGGATATTACGATCACGACCACTGCGCGGACCGATGAAGAGGGGCGGGCGCTGCTGGAAGGGTTCAAGTTTCCGTTCAGGAGCTGAAGAAAGCAATGGCGAAAAAGAGTATGGTAGCGCGTGACGTCAAACGGGTGCGCATCGCGGCTAAGTATGCGCAGAAGCGGATGGCGCTCAAGGGCATCCTCCACGACCGCGACGCAAGCCCTGAGCAGCTCGACGCGGCGGTGCTTGGGTTGCAGAGGCTGCCGCGCGATGCCAGCCCTACCCGTCAGCGCAATCGCTGCCGCATCACCGGCCGCCCGCACGGTTTTTATCGCAAGTTCGGTTTGGCGCGCAATAAGCTGCGTGAAGCGGCGATGCGCGGTGACGTTCCGGGCTTGGTCAAGGCGAGCTGGTAAATCCCTCCGTTTTGCTCTATAGTCCTCCGGCTCTGCCCTAGGCATGGGCAAGGGGGAGTTTGGCGCGCCAAGTACGCGGTCGTTTTTGGGTCTGATGGGTATCGCGCCCCGACGGGCGGGCTGACCTGGGGAGTTTAGCAAATGAGTATGTCGGATCCCATCGCGGATTTGCTTACCCGCATCCGAAATGGTCAGGGTGCGGGCAAGAAAGATGTTTGTATGCCAGCCTCAAAACTCAAGCTCGCGGTTGCCAATCTGCTTAGGGAAGAAGGCTATGTTGGTGAAGTTAGGATTGATGGCGAGGCGGGCAAGAAGCCACAGCTCATAATCAATCTCAAATATTTTCAGGGTAGGCCGGTAATCGAGTCGATCAAGCGCGTCTCGTCGCCGGGTCTGCGTGTATACAAGGGCCGTAACGACCTGGCCAGGGTGCAGGGTGGCCTTGGCATCGCCATCGTATCAACCTCCCGTGGCCTCATGAGCGACCGAATGGCGCGTGCGGCGGGCCAGGGTGGCGAGATCCTTGCGACTGTCTATTGATGAGAGGTGGAGCATGTCACGGGTAGCAAAGGCCTCCATCGCCATTCCTGTCGGGGTTGATGTGGCCCTGAACGGTCAGGCGGTTGCTGTCAAGGGTCCCAAGGGCGAGAATGCCTGGGATGTGCACCCGATGGTGCAAGTCAATCGAGACGGCGGTGTCCTGACCGTGGCCCCGAAGGTGCCGTCGCGTCAGTCTTGGGCTCTGGCAGGAACCACCCGCGCCCTGTTGGCGAATATGGTAAAGGGCGCAAGCAAGGGCTTCGAAAAGCGGCTCACCCTGGTTGGTGTGGGCTACCGAGCCCAGGCCAAGGGCGGCATGCTCAATCTCAGCCTTGGCTTCTCTCATCCCATCGATTTTCCGGTGCCAGAGGGGGTGAAAATCGAAACCCCTTCGCAGACTGAGATCCTGGTATCCGGCGCCGATCGCCAGAAGGTCGGTCAGGTCGCGGCCGAGATTCGCGGCTTCCGCCCACCGGAGCCCTATAAAGGCAAGGGCGTGCGGTATACCGATGAACAGGTGCGGCGCAAAGAGGCGAAGAAGAAATAAGGGGTCAGCGATGGACAAGAAACGGGCTCGAATTCATCGCGCTACGCGGGCGCGTACCAAGATCCGCGAGTTGGGTATCCATCGGCTGTGCGTTCACCGAACGCCACGCCATATCTATGCCCAGGTCATCGCGCCCAATGGATCGGATGTCGTGGTCAGTGCCTCCACTCTGGAGAAGGATCTGCGCTCTGCCATTGAGGGCCATAGCGGTAATATACCTGCCGCAGCGGTGATCGGTAAGGCAATTGCCGAGCGTGCTAGGGCAGCGGGAGTGGAACGGGTGGCGTTCGATCGCTCCGGTTTTCGCTACCACGGTCGGGTCAAGGCATTGGCCGACGCAGCCCGCGAGCATGGGCTCCAGTTCTAGACAGGGGATAGGCAGATGTCTAATTTTAATCCTAGGCCCGAAAGCGACGGCCTTCTGGAGAAGTTGATTTCGGTCAACCGAGTGGCCAAGGTGGTGAAGGGGGGGCGGCAGTTTGGCTTTGCGGCCCTCACAGTAGTCGGCGACGGAAGGGGTCGCGTGGGCTTTGGTACCGGCAAGGCCCGTGAGGTGCCGGTAGCGATCCAGAAGGCGATGGATGCGGCCCGCAAGGGTATGGTCAATATCCGCCTCAAGGGTAGCACCCTGCAACATCCCATCGTGGGGCGGCATGGCGCGGCTAAGATCTATATGCAGCCGGCCTCTGATGGTACCGGTATCATTGCCGGCGGGGCCATGCGCGCAGTGTTCGAGGTGCTCGGGGTACAGAACGTGCTGGCTAAGTGCATCGGAACCAATAACCCGATCAATGTGGTGCGTGCAACCTTGGATGGGCTCCAGTCCATGGCCAACGCGGAGCAGGTAGCGGCCAAGCGCGGCAAGACAGTGGAAGAGATCACGGGGTAAATCATGGCCGAGCAGAAGATGATGAAGGTGCAACTGGTGCGCAGTACTGCGCATCGGTTGGCCAGCCACAAGGCATGTGTGCGCGGACTTGGGCTGCGCCGCATGCACCATGTGGTAGAGGTGGAAGATACCCCCGCCACCCGTGGCATGGCCAATAAGGTATCCTACATGGTTACCGTGCTGGAGGATGTCTGACATGCGCTTGAATACACTGCGGCCCGCCGCAGGCGGCAAGCAGGCACGCAAGCGGGTAGGCCGGGGCATTGGCAGCGGTCTGGGCAAGACTTGTGGCCGTGGTCATAAGGGCCAGAAGGCGCGTGCCGGTGGCTTCCATAAGGTCGGCTTCGAGGGCGGCCAGATGCCGCTACAGCGGCGTTTACCCAAGGCTGGCTTCCGCTCCGCCCTGGCTCGAACGACTGGAGAGGTGCGCCTCGGCGAACTCGCCAAGGTCACTGCGGAGGTGATCGATATCGCCGCCCTGCATGCAGCCAACGTATTGCCGCGGGCGATCTTGCGGGCCAAGGTGATTGCGTCTGGTACGATTGATCGGCCGGTACGGATAAAAGGACTTGGCGTAACCAAAGGGGCGCGCACTGCTATTGAAGCGGCGGGCGGCCTCATAGAGGCATAGGTCCGAGGTTGTAATGGCTAGCAAGGCGAGTTCAATGGGAGGCGGTACCCTCGGCAGCGTGGCGCGCTTGACGGAATTACGGCAGCGTCTGTTGTTCCTATTGGGTGCCCTACTCGTCTACCGAATAGGGACTTTCATACCTGTTCCGGGGGTGAATCCGGTGGCCCTGGCGAGCTTGTTCGAGCAGCAACAGGGCTCAATCCTGGATATGTTCAATATGTTCTCAGGAGGCGCGCTGAAGCGTGCAAGCCTGTTCGCCTTGGGTGTGATGCCCTATATTTCGGCGTCTATTATCGTTCAGCTTATGTCCTCGGTACTCCCCAAGCTGGAGCAGCTTAAGAAGGAAGGGGAGTCTGGGCGGCGTAAGATTACCCAGTACACCCGCTACGGTACGGTAGGGCTGGCCATCTTCCAGGCCATTGGTATCGCGGTGGCCCTGCAGAGCCAGTCGGTCGGGGGAATGCCGATTGTGTCCCAGCAGGGGCCGGGATTTGTATTCACGGCCGCAATCTCTCTGGTGACCGGGACCATGTTCCTGATGTGGTTGGGTGAGCAGATCACCGAGCGGGGCATAGGCAACGGCATCTCGCTGATCATCTTTAGTGGTATCGTGGCGGGGTTGCCTCATGCCATCGCGGCGACGCTAGAGCTGGTGGGCAACGGGGAGATGAACGCGGTTACAGTGCTGGCCCTATTCGGGGTGGCTGTGGCGGTGACGGCGTTTGTGGTCTTCGTGGAACGTGCCCAGCGCCGCATCACGGTCAACTATGCGAAGCGCCAGCAGGGACGGCGGGTATTTCAGGCCCAGAGTACCCATCTGCCACTCAAACTCAACATGTCTGGCGTGATACCCCCGATCTTCGCCTCTAGTATCATCCTGTTTCCGGCCACGGTGGGCCAATGGTTTGGGAGCAACGAATCGATGCGATGGCTGCAAGACATCACCAGCAAGCTCTCCCCAGGGGAGCCAGTGTATGTAGTAGCTTATTCGGCGGCCATCGTGTTTTTCTGTTTTTTCTACACCGCGCTGGTCTTCAACTCGAAGGAGACGGCGGACAACTTGAAGCGCTCCGGGGCCTTCATACCCGGTATCCGACCGGGCGATCAGACAGCGAGTTATATTGATAAGGTGATGACCCGTCTCACTATGGCGGGCGCGATCTACATCACCGCCGTGTGTCTGTTGCCAGAGTTTTTGATCGTGGCTTGGCACGTACCCTTTTATTTCGGGGGCACCTCGTTACTGATCATCGTCGTGGTGGTGATGGATTTCATGGCCCAAATGCAGGCGCACATGATGTCTCATCAATACGAGGGGCTAATGAAAAAGGCCAACCTGAAGGCGTCGTCGGGCGCTGGGATGTTACGCTGACGCATCCGGGATAGAAAAAGGCATTCGAGGACAAAGACATGAAGGTTCGTGCATCGGTCAAGAAGATATGCAGGAATTGTAAGATAATCAGGCGCAATGGTGCGGTGCGGGTTATCTGCAAGGATCCAAAGCACAAGCAGCGCCAGGGTTGAGTAACGGCCCGATAGTTTGTTATTCTCCCGCTCTTTTCCGTCGGGTCGACGGGACGAACGGGGCACTTGAGGAGATTCTATAACGATGGCACGTATAGCAGGTGTCAACGTACCTGACAGGAAGCATGCAGTGATCGCACTCACGGCGATCTACGGCATCGGGCGGACCCGGGCCGGCCAAATTTGCGCCGCCGCAGGGATTGCGCCCAATGTGCGACTCCAGGAGTTGACCGAAGAGCAGGTGGATGGCATCCGTGCCGAGGTGGCCAAGCTCACCGTAGAGGGTGACCTGCGCCGGGAGGTGTCCATGAATATCAAGCGCCTGATGGACCTTGGTAGTAATCGCGGGATCCGCCATCGGCGTGGCCTCCCCGTGCGCGGCCAGCGCACCCGTACCAATGCCCGCACCCGTAAGGGTCCGCGCCGCCCCATCAAGCGATAACGAAAGCGCCAAGACTCGCAGCGTAACGTCCAGGATCCGATATGGCTAAAGCAGGTACCCGCACCAAGAAAAAGGTGAAGAAGAGCGTCTCCGATGGGGTCGCGCATGTTCACGCCTCTTTCAATAATACTATCATCACCATCACTGACCGGCAGGGCAATACCCTGGCCTGGGCGACCTCCGGTGGATCGGGGTTTCGCGGCTCGCGCAAGAGCACGCCCTTTGCCGCCCAGGTGGCTGCCGACAAGGTGGGCGAAAAGGTGAAGGAATTTGGTCTGAAGAATCTGGATGTACAGGTGAACGGGCCAGGCCCGGGGCGAGAGTCCGCGGTGCGAGCGCTGAACAATGCTGGTTTCAAGATCACTAGCATCTGCGATGTGACGCCGATCCCCCACAATGGCTGCCGCCCGCCCAAGAAGCGGCGCGTTTGATCGAGGAGCACTGCAATGGCGCGCTATATTGGACCTACTTGCAAGCTGAGTCGCCGAGAAGGCACGGATCTGTTCCTGAAGAGTCGGGTCCGTTCCCTAGACTCCAAGTGCAAGATGGAGAAGGTGCCCGGGCAGGCCGGCGAGCGCCGTCGGAGACTTTCGGATTTCGGAGTGCAGATGCGGGAGAAGCAGAAAGTGCGCCGCATCTACGGTGTTTTGGAAAAGCAATTCCGCACCTATTACAAACGGGCGTCGCAGAAGAAGGGTGCTACCGGCGAGAACCTTCTGCAGATGTTGGAGTGTCGCCTGGACAATGTGGTGTATCGCATGGGCTTTGGTGCTACCCGCGCCGAGGCACGCCAGTTGGTGAGCCACAAGGCGATTGAGATCAACGGAAAACCCATCAACATCCCGTCCTACCAGGTAAGCCCTGCCGATCAGGTGACCGTACGCGAGAATGCCCGTAAGCAGCTCCGCATTCAGGGGGCCATTGCCCTAGCCGAGCAGTATGGCTACCCAGACTGGGTAGAGGTCGACGCCAAGTCCATGAAGGGTACATTCAAACGGGTTCCTGAGCGTGCGGATCTCGCCGCCGACATCAACGAAAACCTGATTGTCGAGTTGTATTCGAAGTGATCCGGGGGATGCCGGTGCACGGTGCCTTTCGGAAAGGCGAAGGGTGCGTGGCGTCGTCGCGGTTGCCTTTTTTAGAACAATGGACCGCCCAGGATATGGCGGCAGACGCCCCGAGGGACATAGGCAGAGTCCCCCAGATTACGGCGAAACAGAGGACCATTCATGGCCGACAGCGTATCCGAGTTTCTCAAGCCCCGGGTGATCAAAGTCGAACAGGTCGACGGTACACCCACGCATGCGAGAATCTCCCTGGAGCCCCTGGAGCGGGGATTCGGTCACACCCTAGGCAATGCCCTACGACGCATCTTGCTGTCGTCCATGCCGGGCTGTGCCGTCACCGAGGTGGAGATTCAGGGGGTGTTGCACGAATACACCTCCATAGAGGGGGTGCAGGAGGATGTCCTTGAGATTTTGCTCAATCTGAAGGAGTTGGCGATCAAGCTCCACACCCGGGACGAGGTCACCCTGACCTTGAGCAAAAAGGGTCCGGGGCCGGTCCTAGCAAGCGATATCGTGCTGGACCACGATGTCGAGATCGCCAATCCTGGTTATGTGATCGCCAATCTTTCGGGGAATGCAGAACTCCGCATGATGCTGAACGTCACCCGCGGTCGCGGCTACCAACCTGCGGTTTTGCGTGAGAACACAACGGAGGATCGTCCGATCGGCAAGCTACAACTGGATGCCTCGTTCAGTCCGATCCGTCGTGTATCCTATGACGTGGAGGCGGCCCGCGTAGAGCAACGCACCGATCTAGACCGACTGGTGATCGATCTGGAGACCAACGGTACCATCGAGCCGGAGGAGGCCATCCGCCGGGCGGCAGGTATCCTGCGCGATCAGTTGTCGGTGTTTGTAGACCTGGAAGGAGAAGACACGTACACACCGACGGCAGACGGTGAAAAGTCAACCCCGATCGATCCGATCCTGCTGCGTCCGGTGGATGATCTAGAGCTGACAGTTCGTTCGGCGAACTGCCTCAAAGCAGAAAATATTTATCTGATCGGGGACCTGATCCAGCGTACCGAGGTGGAACTGCTGAAGACGCCGAACCTAGGGAAGAAGTCCCTAACCGAGATTAGGGATGTGTTGGCCACCCGTGGCCTGTCCCTGGGTATGCGGCTGGAGAGTTGGCCACCGGAAGGTTTGGAAGACAGCGGCGCTTGACGGGGCTGCACTGGATAACCCATTGAAGATTTGGAAACTGAGCCATGCGTCATCGTAAATCCGGCCGGCGGTTGAATCGGGATAGCTCTCATCGACATGCCCTATTCCGTAATTTGGCCAATGCCCTCTTTCACCACGAGCTGATCAAGACTACCTTGCCCAAGGCGAAGGAGCTGCGGCGGGTGGCGGAACCCTTGATCACCCTGTCGAAGAGTGATTCGGTAGCCAAGCGGCGCCTTGCCTTTGCCCGATTGCGGGACCCGGCAATGGTCGCCAAGTTGTTCGTGGAATTGGGCCCGCGCTATAAGGAGCGGCCTGGGGGCTATCTGCGTATCCTCAAGTGCGGTTTCCGCGCTGGCGATGCCGCGCCCATGGCCTATGTAGAGCTGGTCGATCGTCCGGCAGGTGCCGTTGACGTGAGCACATAACCGGGATGGCCACGCCAACCTGTGCAGCGCCCTGGTGATTCTATTTTGATCGAAGGCTAAGACGCCGGGCGAGGCACGCACACTGCCCGGCGGCGCAACCGCTTAGAGGTCGAGTTGGCCCTTGATCGCGGCCACTACCACCTCGCTGGAGGTGGCGTTCACCCCAAATAGCAGGCCCTCGCTGGCGTAGAAGTCCACCAGGGGGGCCGTCTTGGCGTTATACACGTCGAGACGATTAGAGATCGCCTCCTCGGTCTCGTCGTCACGCTGCACCACCTTGCCACCGCACTTATCGCACACCCCCTCTATCTTTGGGGGGGCGCTCTTGATGTTGTAGATGGCGCCGCAGTCCATACATGTGCGACGGGTGGTGAGGCGGTCCAAGATCACCTCCCGGGGCACATTCAGGCTGATCGCTGCATCCAGCTCAATGCCTAGGTCCACTAACAGGGCCTTCAGTGCCGCCGCCTGGGGGATGGTGCGCGGGAAACCGTCGAGCAGAAAGCCTGCCTGGCAGTCTGGCTCTTGCAGTCGCTCGCCCATAATGTCCATGATGAGCGCGTCCGGCACCAGATCGCCTGCCTTCATGAAGGCCTCAGCCTGTTGTCCGAGGGTAGTGCCGTCCTTAACAGCGGCACGCAGGATATCTCCGGTGGAGATCTGCACCGAGCCGTCGATGGCGGTCAGCAGCTTGGCCACAGTGCCTTTTCCAGCGCCGGGGGCGCCCAATAGGATAAGTCGCATCGGTCTTTACTCTTCAGGTTATAGTTAAGAGATCCAGATCCCAAGGTGCCGCTGCTGCGCAGCGGCGGACCGCCCTAGTTTATAGCAACATTCATCCTAATGAACGATATTAGCGGTAACCTGTTTGTTGTTTCTGCCCCCTCCGGGGCCGGCAAGAGTAGCCTGCTGCAGGCCCTGCGCCGACGCTGCCCGGGGTTGCGGGTGGCCGTGTCCCATACCACCCGACCGCCGCGTCCTGGTGAGCGTGACGGGGAACACTATCATTTTGTGACGCCAACGGCCTTTCTAAGTATGGTTGAAGAGTGTGCCTTCCTGGAGCATGCCCAAGTATTTGGTCGCTACTATGGCACCTCTGAGGCGGCGGTGCGAGAGGTGTTGGAGTTGGGCGGCGATCTGGTGCTGGAGATTGACTGGCAAGGCGCCCGCCAAGTACGACGCCGATTTCCCGATGCCTGCTGTATATTTATCCTGCCGCCGTCCTTGCAGGCGCTGCGTGAGCGGCTCGCTGGGCGTGGCCAGGACAGTGTCGAGGTGATCATGCAGCGCATGCGTGCCGCCCAAAATGAGCTGACTCACTATCCCGAGTATGACTACTTGGTGGTGAACGATATCTTTGAACGGGCACTGGAAGGTCTGCATTGTATCGTCAGCGCCTACGGTTTGCGTTCGGCACCGCAGTCACGGCGGTTACGGACTCTGTTGGGAGGGCTGCTGGTCAATAGCTCACTGTCAACGAATTTGGATGTCTGATATGTTGAGGGGACTCATCGTTTTGTACCATCAAGTATTCATCTATCGGTCAGGACTCAACCTGGGACGGGTGCAGCAAGTCCCTGTAGCCCTCCTTCCTGATAATAGATGAAACCACTGCATTGCCCGGAGAAGCCATGGCCCGCATCACCGTCGAAGACTGCCTGAACCATGTGGATAACCGATTCGACCTGGTGCTGCTCGCCACCAAGCGGGCGCGCCTGATCGCCTATGGCAAGACCGAGCCCCTGGTACCGATGGATAACGATAAACCCACAGTGGTTGCCTTACGCGAAGTCGCCACCGGGCTCGTGACTCGCGCTCATCTGAAGCGTGAGGAAGAGGACATCAACCTCGATCGTTCGGTGGAGCAGGTTCTAGCCCAGAATCCGTCTCTAGATAACCATCCCTTTGACGACTGACATTTATTTTCTGTGAATGAAAAACATGATCGGCCACGTTTTCGGGTGTCCGATCTGTGCATACTCCTGGAATCCTATCTGACCGCGGAGCAGATCCGCGAGGTCTACCGAGCCTACTTGTTCAGCGCTGAGGCCCACGAGGGTCAGCATCGCAAATCTGGTGAGGCCTACATCTTCCACCCGGTGGCGGTGGCGCGCATCCTGGGGGAGATGCGTATGGACTACAAGTGCTTGATGGCCGCAATGTTGCATGATGTGATTGAAGACACGGGGGTCATCAAGGAGGCTCTGGTCCGGGAGTTCGATGGGGAGATCGCCGAACTGGTGGATGGGGTCAGCAAGTTGACCCAGATGGACTTCAAGAACCACGCAGAGGCCCAAGCGGCCAACATGCGCAAGATGCTGCTGGCGATGACCAAGGATATCCGGGTCATTCTCATCAAGCTGGCGGATCGCCTGCACAACATGCGCACCCTGGGGGCGTTCACACCGCAGAAAACCCGGCGCATTGCCAAAGAGACCCTGGAGATTTACGCCCCCATCGCCAATCGGCTTGGCATCAATAATATCTGTCTGGAGCTGGAGGATTTGAGCTTCAGCCACTCCTGGCCTTGGCGTTACCGCTGCCTAAAAAATGCCCTGGGACGGGTACGCGGGGCGCGCAAGGAACTGATCTCCAACGTGGAGGGCGCGATCCAAGGGCGGATGTGCCAGGAGGGCATCGAGGGACGGGTAATCGGTCGCCAAAAACACCTCTATGGCATCTATCGCAAGATGCGGCGTAAAAAACGTCCCTTCTCCGAGGTTGTGGATGTCTATGCCTTCCGCATTATCGTGGATCGACTCGATACCTGCTACCGAATCCTCGGTACCGTGCATAACCTCTTCAAGCCGTTTCCAGGCCGCTTCAAAGACTATATCGCCATCCCCAAGGCCAACGGCTACCAATCCCTGCATACCTTGCTGGTCGGTCCCAACGGTGTGCGCATTGAGATCCAAATCCGTACCGAAGAAATGCACCGCAGGGCTGAATCCGGTATCGCCGCCCACTGGATCTATAAGTCCGCGCTAGGGCAGGTGGATGAAGCCCATTTGCACGCCACGGACTGGCTACAGAACCTGTTGGAGATGCAGAAGCGCTCGGGTGATTCCATGGAGTTTCTGGAAAATGTCAAGATCGATCTATTTCCAGACGAGGTCTATGTCTTTACCCCTAAGGGCCACATCCAGGTGATGCCGCAAGGGGCCAGCGCGGTGGATTTCGCCTATGCAATCCATTCTGGTATTGGTAACACCTGCGTGGCGGCCCGCATCGACCACCGCCTCGCGCCTCTGCGCACCCGTCTGCATAGTGGCCAAACGGTGGAGATTATTACCGCTCCGGGGGCACGCCCCAAGCCCTCCTGGCTCAATTTCATAGTCACCGGCAAGGCACGCGCCAACGTGCGCAGCTACCTCAAGCAGTTGCAAGTGCAGGAGGCAGAAGACCTCGGTCGGCGTATGCTGGATCATGAGTTGCTGGCCGCAGGCAAGGTATGGGAGCAGTTGGGTCCGGAGCGCCTACGGGGCTTCCTGGACGAAGCGGGGATCGCGACCGTGGAGGATTTGTGGCGTCAGATCGGATTCGGCAACCGCCTGCCTCGCTTGGTGGCGCGACGACTCCTCGTCAGTGACCCCAGGGAGCTGTGGGAGACCGCAGTGGGGGGGGATTCCGTGGGGCCACTCGCCATCAAGGGGAGTGAAGGCATGGTAGTGAATTTCGGCGACTGTTGCCGACCGATTCTAGGAGATGCAATTGTCGGTATCTTTAGTCCCGGTCGCGGTATCCTGGTACACCGCCAGGGTTGTCGTGGCCTAGGGGACTTTCAGCGCATGGAGCAGAACTGGTTGGAAGTAGAATGGGACCAGGGTGCCCAGGTGGAATTACCGACTGAAATTCGCGTGGATGTGGGCAACCAACGTGGGGTACTGGGTATCGTGGCAGCGGCCATTGCCGAAATGGGCTGCAACATTAAAGACGTAAGCTCCTCTGAACGTGATGATCTAAACTCCACAATCCATTTCCTAGTCATAGTCCATGGACGCCAGCATCTGGCGGCGATCATACACCATTTACGGGCGTTGCCGGTGGTAACGCGCATTGTGCGTGCATCCTAGTGAACGACTGCACGCCACCTCATGAGCTATCCGTCATGTCAAAAAAAATTAAACCCATTTGCACCGACCAAGCCCCCCAGACCATTGGCACCTATTCCCAGGCGCTAAAGTGTGGCCACACGGTTTACCTCTCGGGACAGATCCCCCTAGTGCCTGAGACCATGGAGCTAGTGACAGGGGATATTGAGGCTCAGATTCGCCAGGTCTGCGATAATTTGCAGGCGGTGGCCCAGGCGGCCGGTGGCAACCTCACGGATGTGGTCAAACTCAACGTCTTCCTCACCGACCTTGAGCATTTCCCAGTGGTTAATCGGGTGATGGTGGACTATTTCACCAAGCCCTATCCAGCGCGGGCGGCCATCGGCGTGGCCTCTCTGCCGCGGGGTGCCCAGGTGGAAATGGACGGGGTGATGGAAATAGACACTACTCTTCCGCAGGTATTTTAGAGCGCACTATCCCCGATGCAAGACACCTACGACCCCGCGCAGATCGAGCAGGATGCCCAGGCATACTGGGAGCAAAGCCTTAGTTTTAAGGCGGTTGAGGACAGCTCCCGGGAGAAATTTTATTGCCTATCCATGTTCCCCTACCCGTCCGGACGACTGCACATGGGCCATGTGCGCAACTACACCATTGGCGACGTGATCAGCCGCCACCAGCGCATGTTGGGCAAGAACGTATTGCAACCCATGGGCTGGGACGCCTTTGGTCTGCCGGCGGAAAACGCCGCCATCAAGCACGGCCTGCCGCCGGCCCAGTGGACCTACGAGAATATTCACTACATGAAGGGCCAGCTCAATCGTCTGGGTTTCGGTTACGACTGGGACCGGGAGTTGACCACTTGTTCTCCGAGCTACTACAAGTGGGAGCAATGGCTGTTCATCCGCCTGCTAGAGAAGGATCTGGTGTATCGTAAGCAGGCGATCGTGAATTGGGATCCCGTGGACCAGACGGTGCTCGCCAACGAGCAGGTGATCGACGGCAAGGGCTGGCGCTCTGGCGCCCCGGTGGAGAAGCGCGAGATCGCCCAGTGGTTCCTGCGCATCACCGACTACGCCCAGGAGCTGCTGGAGGGCCTGGAGCGGCTCGACGGCTGGCCCGACCAGGTGCGCACCATGCAACGCAACTGGATCGGTCGCTCCGAGGGGGTGGAAATGGCTTTCCCGGTGGAGGGGGCTGACGAGCCCCTGCGTATCTTCACCACCCGTCCCGATACCCTGATGGGCGTCACCTACCTGGCGGTAGCGGCGGAGCACCCGCTGACCCACCAAGCCGCACGCAATCACCCGGAACTGGGCGCCTTCATCGATGAATGCCGGCGCGGTGGAACGAGCGAGGCGGTGATCGAGACCCTGGAAAAGACCGGCGTCCCCCTCGGCATCAACGCCCTGCACCCGATCAGCGGCGAGCCGGTGCCCATTTTCGCCGCCAACTTCGTGCTCATGAGCTACGGTACCGGGGCGGTGATGGCGGTGCCGGCCCACGATCAGCGGGACTGGGAATTCGCGGAGAAATACGGCATTCCCAAGCGTGCGGTGATTGTTTCTGCGGATGGCTCCCCCTGCGGCATCGAGCGGGGCGCCTATGTGGAAAAGGGGCTGCTCCAACATTCCGGACCCTTCGACGGCCTGACCTCCGAGGCGGCCTGCGAGGCCATCGCCGCCTACTTGTCCGAACGGGGTAGGGGCGGCAAACGGGTGACCTATCGGCTGCGGGACTGGGGCGTGTCCCGCCAGCGCTACTGGGGCTGTCCGATCCCGGTGATCCGCGACGCCCAGGGGGAGCTGCACCCGGCGGATGACCTGCCGGTGCGTCTGCCCGAGGACGTGGTGGTGGACGGGGCTGGCAATCCCCTGGCGCGTCGGCCCGCCTTTTATGACCTGGGTGACGGTCGGGTGCGGGAGACCGACACCTTCGATACCTTCGTGGAATCGAGCTGGTACTACGCCCGCTACTGCTCCCCGGACTGTGACGACGCCATGCTGGACGCACGCGCCCGTTACTGGCTGCCGGTGGACCAATACGTGGGTGGCATCGAGCATGCGGTGCTGCACTTGCTGTACGCCCGCTTTTTCAACCGGCTGCTGCGGGACGAGGGCCTGGTGGACTGCGACGAGCCCTTCACCCGCTTGCTCACCCAGGGCATGGTGGTGGCGGAGACCTATGGCCGGGCGGGGGCGGACGGTCGCACGGTCTGGTTCAACCCGGCGGACGTGGAGGTAGAAAAGGACGAGCGCGTCCGGGTGGTACGGGCACGCCTCAAGGCCGACGGTTTGCCCGTGGCCCCCGGCGGCCTGGAGAAGATGTCCAAGTCCAAGAACAACGGCGTGGATCCCCAGGCCCTAATTGATCGCTTTGGGGCCGACACGGTGCGCCTCTACACCATGTTTACCGCCCCCCCGGAGCAATCCCTGGAATGGTCGGATGAGGGGGTGGAGGGCGCCCATCGCTTTCTCAAGCGATTGTGGACCCTAGCCATGGGCCAGGCCACACCCCCCGCCGATGTTGTGAACACCCCGCTGCGGATAGGGGATCCGTCCGAGTTCCATGAATCCCATGAGGCGCTGCGGACGGCCCGCCGGGAGCTGCACGCCACCCTAAAAAGGGCCTTGTTCGATTACGAGCGCCAACAGTACAACACCGTGGTATCCGCCTGCATGACCCTGGTGAACACCCTCAACCGCCTGGGCAATGGCCCCGCCGAACGTACCCTTCTGGAAGAGGGGTTGCGCATGGTATTGCGCCTACTGGCACCCATCGTGCCCCATGTCACTCATCACCTATGGCGGGTGCTGGGCTATGGCGAGGACATCCTCAAGGCCGGCTGGCCGGTGGTGGATGAGGCCGCCTTGGAACAGGACAGCATCGAGTACGTGGTGCAGGTGAACGGCAAGGTGCGCGGCCAGATCCGGGTACCGGCGAACGCGGATCGCGGCGCCATCGAGCAGGCGGCCTTGGCCCACGACAAGGCACAAAAATTCATCCAGGGCGCCCCGGTGCGCAAGGTAATTCTAGTGCCTGGGCGACTGGTGAATATCGTTGTATAGGAACAGGATGGATGACCATAGCCACACTGCATGACCGTGATTACCATGCCTGGACCCAGCAGCAAATTGACTTGTTGAAGGCGCGCCGTCTGACGGACTTGGACCTGGAGTCTCTGGTCGAGGAATTGGATGACATGGGCGGCAGTGCCCGAAGAGAATTGGTCAACCGCCTAGGAATTTTGTTGGCGCATCTATTGAAGTGGCGTTACCAAGCCACCCGACGATTATCCTCCTGGAGTGGCACGATCAAGGAACAACGACGTAAGTTGGATCGCCTATTACGAGAAAATCCGAGCCTCAAGCCGTTGGCGCCAGACAGGCTTCAAGATGCCTACGGGGACGCCCTGGCCCTGGTCGAAAAGGAGACCGGTCTGGATGAGCGCCATTTTCCGGCAGACTGTCCCTTTACCCTGGAACAGACATTGGATAGGGAGTATTGGCCGTAGGGCGGTCTTGCTAAAGGTGAGACTGCACCCGACAATGCCCTGCCGATAGTGATCCTACCCACACCCTAACGCACATGCGAGCGCATGGATACCCTCGACGACCTCAACCAACGCCTCAAGCAGTTCGCCCAGGAGCGCGATTGGGAGCAGTTCCACAGCCCAAAGAATCTCGCCATGGCTCTGGCCGGGGAGGTCGGGGAGCTGCTGGAGCATTTCCAGTGGCTTACCCAAGCACAGAGCCTGGGGCTGACCCCAGAAAAAAAGGATCAAGTCGCCCTAGAATTGGCGGATATCCTGATCTACACCATCCGCTGCGCCGAGCGGCTCGATATTGATCTTGTTAGAGCTGCCTACCGCAAGATTGCCCTCAATGAGTCCCGCTATCCAATTCAACGCGTACACGGCGATGCACGGCGGGCGGCAGACTATCCCCCATCTCCATCTCCACCTGAAGGTGGAGACCCATGAACACTTGTGCCAAAGTTGACCAGATCCAGTCCTTGACTTGAAGACGAACAAAGAACCGACCGCGTTACGGTCACCTGCTATCCCTCACCGGCCCGAAGGCCGAGGTTTCTCGCGGAGGAACGGATGAGCCAACCCGCTATATCGACCACCTTGCCCAATAAACACCTCCCAAAGGTGAATCGAATTACCTTGGATCATCCCTGGCAGTGGATCGCCAGCGGTTGGCACGATCTGATGCGGGCAGCCCGCTTCAGCTTGGCCTATGGGGCGGTATTCACCCTCATGAGTGTGCTGATGACCTTGGGCCTGCTGCATGAAGGGCTTTTTTTCGTGGTTCCACCCCTCGCCGCGGGCTTTTTTCTGGTGGCGCCCCTGCTCGGCATCGGTCTATACAGAATCAGCGCGTCCCTGGAGGAGGGGCAGACGCTGGAGTTCTGCCAGGCGTGGAAGGCATGGAAACGCAACGATGTAAACCTGGCCGCCATGGGGGTGACCCTGTTGCTGATCCTGATAGCCTGGATGCTCGCCGCCAATCTGATCTTCGCTCTGTTGTTCGACCGCCCGGTCCCCACTTGGGAGCGCTTTATACCTGACGTGTTCCTGTCCGGCGAAAGCCCGTTATTCTTATTCACCGGAATTGCGGTAGGTGGCCTGATCGCGGCCTTCACCTTTACCATTAGCGTGGTCTCCGTGCCCCTGCTGATGGATCGCCAGATCGACCTGTTCGGCGCTATCCAGGTTAGCATCCAGGCGGTGCGCGAAAACTGGCAGCCGATGCTTCTATGGGCCTGTCTGATCGTAATGTTTGTAGGGATTGGTATCATTACCTTCTACATAGGACTGACGGTCACTATGCCGCTGGTGGGACACGCCACCTGGCATGCCTACCGGGATTTGGTGCAGCCAGACTGATGGATGTGATCTACGGCCTCATTCCCGGCATGTTGCTGGTCGGTCTACTGATGGTGGGGGTGCTATTCTGGGCCGCTAGGAGCGGTCAGTTCGACGATTTGGAGGGCGATGCCCAACGCATCCTTATGGACGATGACCGGGAGCCCCCTCGACCAGAGAGGCCCGTTGCAGATGCAGAACCTGATCGGGGGTCTGCTGTAGGGCAAGAGAGGGAGCCCGATGGACCCGGCACTTAGTAGAAATTTTCATTCGGCCAATATGGGATTAAAATTACCCTATTGCTGCCTTCCGGCCCGTCGCATCCAGGGGCTAGAGCGACCGTCCCACCGCCGCAGCCAATCGTCCGCAAGTTGTTTCATGCGCGCTAATTCGTCCGCATCCAGCCCTGCATCCCGATAGCGAAAACGGTAATGGAGTTGGCGGATTTCCTCCAATCCCTCACCGATCTCAGCCAGAGCCGGTTGTTGCCGTAGCCGTTGCAACCAATCGCCGTGGGTCTCCCAGGGCTGTCTGGGAAATCCGGCCTGCCCAAGCACAGCCTCAATCGCACCCAAGGACGACGGGGAAGGGGGTTGTGCGAGGGGGTGCTTTTCTTTCAGCGTGCGACGAAAGGCCTGCCCAGGGCGCAAACGGTAACCAAGTGCCAGGAACAGCAGGGCCAATAGGGCCCACAGCCAGGGGTTTTGTCCTTCCCCCCCCCCGGCCAAACGGTCGAGCGCGTACCGGTAATAGAGATTGGAGAACAGATCCAGCAACGGCTGCCAGAAAGGGGTCTGTTCCGCCTCGAAACTGTACCAAATCGCGGGGGTGGTATCCAGATCCCACCACTGCCCATGGTGCCAGACCAGTGTCCAGGCATGGGCGTGGCTGTGCCGAACGAGATAGTGGTTGGGGCGCCCGTCTGATTCCTGGGTGGAGTAGCCGACCGCATAGCGGGCCGGAATCCCCACTTGGCGCAGTAGCAGGACGGACGCGGAGGCGAAGTATTCGCAATGACCGCGCCGCCGGTCGAGCAGAAAATGGCCCAGCGCCGTCTTCCCAGGCTGCTTGCCGGGCAACTCCAGGCTGTAGCGAAACTGCTGCTGAAAATAGTCTTGGATCCGCCGCGAGGCATGCTCCGGGTTCATGGTGGCCAGACCCAATTGCTCCACCACCTGTGCCAAGGTGTGCTGTTCCGGTCTGGGCACGCGCAGATCGGCTTCCTGGGGCGGGGCGTCGGTTGCGGCGGCCTGATCGTACCAAACGCGATAGCGCACCAGGCCCGGCCCTTCTTCCGCCCGTAGCGAACCCATGGGGTGTCGGGCAAGACCCGTCACCGGCAACCCCTCGATACGCCAGGCGCCGGTCGGCAGGGGCAGGAGACTGCGCTTGTCCTCCAAATAGGCAGAGATGAGAGCGGATCCACCCGTGCCAACGGCGTTCGGCGCCCGGCCCCATTGCCAAGCGTCCGTCCTAGGATCGGGTTGGATCGCGTTAAAGGTCCGATCGCTGGAAAACCAGGTGCTATCCACATAGCGGTTGTAGGCGGCGGTTCGCAACAGCAGCGCCTGGTTCAAGGGGGTTGGCGTTTCCACCCGATAGAGGATGCGCCCAGACAACTTGAGGGTACCGATGTCGCCAAAGGCCGTGCTGGCCCGGTAGGGGTCGGTATCGCCGGAGAAAAAGGCGGACAGCCAATCCACGGCGGCATTTTCCAGTTGGGTCTGCGCCTGACGCAGCCCTATCTGGCCCAAGTAGCCCAACAGGGCGGAGAGCCCCAGTAAGGGCAGCCATGCCTGAATCCTGCGCCCAGGGGGTCGATTCCACCACAGCAATCCGGCGAAGAACAGCGCCAGTAGGGGGAAGTAGGCGCGGGGCTCAAGGGCATCTTGGCCGGCGGCCATCAGACAGGCGGCGATATAGGGAAACCGCAGATCCAGCTCGCGCCGGGCCGAGGGATCGGTGCTGTTGCGCTGGGAATAAAACAGTGCCCGCCGCTCCAGCCCCTGGCGACCACTCAGCAATTGGGCAGACAGTAGGGGCAGAAACAGCAGCGGCGCCCAATGCAGCATGGCGAATAGAGCCTGGGCGAATGGGCCGTCGTTATAGCGATAGATCGCCACGGCCACCAACGCCAGGCCGGTCAGATCGACGCCCCGGTGGATGTCCCGGTCCGCCAGATGCCAGCGGCGGGGGGTCCGAATCGCCCACTCCAGCCACAACGCCGCCGCCACGCCCAATGCCCAGTGTCCCCCCTGCCAGGCCCAAAACAGCAGGACTAGGGCGAACATCAGCGGCGGCATTTTCACGTTCATACAGAGGCCCCTGGTGCCAAATACGATCACACAGCACGAGTCGTGCAAGTAAAAAAACAGCGGGAAGGGCCGCCGACCATTACAGCTCCAATTCTTTCCAGCGCCCTTTGATGCACTCTATCCATCAAGGCCCATATCCC
>Ga0163199_1000536_pt1 | contig 23849 bp, 20 predicted proteins | sample PL_2010_150m_FD_113537 | JGI IMG/M metagenome (GOLD analysis project Ga0163199, IMG submission 113537) | Freshwater microbial communities from Powell Lake, British Columbia, Canada to study Microbial Dark Matter (Phase II) - PL_2010_150m | ecosystem: Environmental > Aquatic > Freshwater > Lake ...
GCCCCGATCTTCAATTACTCTACTGCATAATCCGGGTTTAATCGACCGCCTTCACGCTCGAGAAGATCTTAGCAAGGATATCGAGGTTTTTTTCGCTATCCTTTTTGGAAATCCAATAAGTGACGGTCAGCACTTTGCCGTTGCCCAAATCGGTGAACAGGAAGCCCACAACGGCCGGGCCCCATTCCTTGCTCACGCCATCCCATGAGATGCGACTCCATTTCCGCCCGGAATCTTCAAAGTCCTTTTCGGATTTCGAAGCTTCGTCGATTTTGACGTCGTGCTCTTTGGTCAGCCAATCGATGCTGTCATCGATCAGGGATCCCATCTCCTTCTCCGTGGCAACGGCTTTGAAAAAGATCGTGGCCACGTTGTCAGGCGACTCCGCAAGAACTCCATCGTCGGCATCCTCCGGCTCCCAGGAATCGGGAATGTTCAAGGTGGCCGCCGGCTCGTCCTTGGGGATTTTGATGGTCCCGCCGAAGGCAAGAGCGGGGCTCAGTGCAAGTGTGAGAAGTGCTGTGAGGAAGAGCATTTTCATGTGATTGCTGCGAGAGTAAATGGATGTCCGGTGACTTCAAGGGAAGATTTCGGCCTTCTCAATAAGGAGCGTCAGCGGCTGCAACTTCACTTTTCAAAGAACATGATCGACTGGTGCTTTGCCGGCACTGTGTCGCCCAAGGAATCACGCCACTATTTGAGGAGTTCAGTGAGTTTCTCCATGATTTATCACCTCCTTTCCAGAGCATGTGACCCCGATGCAAAACGCATCGGTCATGATTCGCCCTCCATTGCAGCGGTGGACAAAAGAATAATGGCGGGAATCGCCGCCTTAAGCGGATGGGAGAGCCTCGGCGAGGAAGCGACTACAAGGGACAAGTCCCGAACAAGTTAGTCTGAAATCTGTGCGCCTATTTGTGCACACGCAGGTTCCAGTGATTCCTTAACTGAGCGACCTTGTGATTGTTCTGTCTTTTTGCAGGATGGTTCGAATCCCTCCGGTCCGATTTTCGGTGATTGGAATGTGGAGAGAGGACGGCTCCCCATCTCATTCCATTCTGTAGACCGTTTGACTTTGTCCGGGTTGTTTGTTTGATTCCCCGCATGGATTCCCCTGCCTCCGGCGGATGCAACCGGCGCGGCTTTCTCAGGACCGCGGCTCTCTCGACGGCTGCCCTTGCGATCGAACCCTCCCTCTGTGAATCAGTCGGGTTGACGTCTAATGCCGCGACTCTTCCTCGCCGGGAGTTCGGCAAAACGGGCGTCCAACTTTCCATCATCGGTATGGGCGGGATCGTTGTGAAAGATGCCGATCAGGACCATGCGAATCGCATCGTTTCAGAATTTGTCGAGCGGGGCGTCAATTACTTCGATGTTGCGCCATCCTACGGTGATGCCGAGGACAGGCTCGGGCCAGCCCTCGACCCGCACCGGAAGGACGTCTTTCTCGCATGCAAAACCCAAAAGCGCACCGGTGCGGAGGCGGCGGCGGAGATGAAGCGTTCGCTCGAAAAGCTCCGCACCGATTACTTCGACCTCTACCAACTGCACGCGGTGACGGATGTCGCCAAGGACATCGACGCGGTCTTCGCAAAGGGAGGCGCGATGGAGGTCCTCACCGAGGCGAAAAAATCCGGACAGATCCGCCACATCGGGTTCTCCGCCCACTCGGTCGAAGCCGCTTTCGCTGCGATGGATCGGTTCGATTTCGACTCGATCCTTTTTCCTGTGAATTTCGCCAATTACTTCGCGGGAAATTTCGGGCCCCAGATCATGGAGCGGGCGCAGTCGAAGGGCATGGCGTGCCTGGCGCTCAAAGCCCTTGCGCGCCAGAAATGGCCGGAGAATGATCCGGAACGGAAGGTATATCCCAAGTGCTGGTATCAGCCGCTGACCGACCGAAAAGAGGCGGATTTGGCGCTCCGGTTCACGCTGGGCCAGCCGGTCACCGCTGCGCTGCCCCCCGGCGACGAGGCTTTGTTCCGGCTCGCTCTGGATCTTGCACCGGGAGTCTCGCCGCTCACTGAATCGCAGTCGCGGGAACTACGGGAACTCGCCGCAAGCCTTCACCCGCTCTTCCACGCCGCGTAGACAACGCACGGCAGCAGGAGACCGGGGCGGTGTCTATCTGATCTTTCTTACTCCACTTTTTCTCAGGAAACGGCCTCCAGGGCATCTGCGGCGGCGGAGCGTTTCTCGTTGAAATCGATATGGGCCTGCGGGTGCAGGGTGGAAATCCGCATCCCGTAGAACGAACGCAAAACGAAGGCGAGCCCGATGAGGAGGAAGACGATGCCGATCCCGAGGGAGATCCCGCGCGGGGAATTCACGGCAATTTCCACGGCTAGGATTCCGAACAGGGTGGTGAACTTGATGATGGGGTTCAGGGCCACCGAGGAGGTGTCCTTGAAGGGATCGCCGACGATGTCGCCGATCACGGTCGCGTCGTGCAGCGCGCTGCCTTTTTGCTTCAGCTCGACTTCCACGATTTTCTTGGCGTTGTCCCAGCATCCGCCGGCGTTCGCCATGTTGATCGCCATGTAGAGCCCGAACATCGCGATCGAGATCAGGTAGCCGACGAAGAAGATCGGGTCGAAGCTCGCGAACGCGAGCGTGAGCGAGAAGACGACCGCGAAGATGTTGACCATGCCGTGCTGGGCATACTTCGTGCAGATCTTGACGACCGCGTTGCTGTCCTCGGCCGACGCGCGGTCCGAGTCGCCGAGCTTGATGTTGCGCTTGATGTAGTCGACCGCGCGGTAGGCACCGGTGGTCACCGCCTGGCGCGAGGCCCCGGCGAACCAATAGACGACCGCCCCGCCCATCATCAGCCCGAGGATGATCCGCGGATCGACGATGCTCAGGTTCGAGAGGTCGGTCCACCCGAAGTGGTTTTTGAGCATCAGGATGAGCGAGAAGATCATCGTGGTCGCGCCGACGACCGCCGTTCCGATCAGCACCGGCTTGGCCGTGGCTTTGAACGTGTTGCCGGCCCCGTCGTTGTCCTCGAGCAGGAGCTTGCCTTTTTCAAAATCGGGGATGAACCCGAAGTCGCGCTGGACCTCCGCCGCGATGCCGGGAATCTGCTCGATCGTGGAAAGCTCGAAAACCGACTGCGCGTTGTCCGCGACCGGGCCATAGCTGTCCACGGCAATCGTCACCGGCCCCATACCGAGCATTCCGAACGCCACCAGGCCGAAGGCGAAGACGGCGGGAAATGTCATGAAATCCCCGAGCGTGCTCAAGCTCGTGAGGTAGGCGACCAGCATCAGGATGGCAAGGGTGAGCCCTTTCCAGAAGCAGGAGAAGTTGCCGGCCACCAGACCGGAAAGAATCGTCAACCCGGCACCGCCTTCCGTGGTCGCGTTGACGACCTCGTGGCAATGCGCGCTCCGCGTGCTCGTGAACACGCGGGTCAGCTCGGGGATGATCGCCGCGGCGAGCGTGCCGCAACTGATGATCGTCGAGAGCTTCCACCACAGGGTCGGGAAATGCGGGGCCAGCATGAACCAGCTCACGATGTAGCTGACCGCCACGCACATCAGGGACGTCAGCCAGACCAGGATGGTCAGCGGGTGCTCGAAATCGAAATGGCTGTGCTTGCCGAAGACGCCCTTGGTGATCCAGGTGTTGATTTTCCACGAGAGGATCGAGGTCGGGATCATCACGATGCGCATCGCGAAGATCCACACGATGAACGTCCACATGAACTCCGCCTTGACGGCTAGAAGGATGAACGTGATCAGCGCCACGCCCGTCACCCCGTAGGTCTCGAACCCGTCGGCCGTCGGCCCCACGCTGTCGCCGGCGTTGTCGCCCGCGCAGTCGGCGATCACGCCCGGATTCCGCGCATCGTCCTCTTTGATCTTGAAAACGATCTTCATGAGGTCGCTGCCGATGTCGGCAATTTTTGTGAAGATGCCGCCGCAGATTCTCAGCACGCTCGCCCCGAGGGACTCACCGATCGCGAAGCCGATGAAGCAGGACCCCGCAAGGGCCGGCGGAACAAAAACGAGGATGGCGATCATCAGCATCAGCTCGGTGCTGATCAGAAGCACGCCGATGCTCATGCCCGAGCGGGTCGGGATTTCCGAGACCGGCAAAGCCCGTCCGCGGAGCGCGGCAAACGCCATGCGGCTGTTCGCGATATTGTTGATCAGCATCCCGAACCACGCGACCGCAAACGAACCGCCGATGCCGACGAGCGACCAGGCCAGGATCAGGATCACGGTCGAGGCGGAGGCGTGTTTCAGGAAGCCGAAGTAGTAGACCATCGTCGCACCGATAAACACTTCGAGCATCAGGAGCAGACGGCCCTGCTGGAGGAGGTAGGTTTTGCAAGTCCCGTAAATCAAGGTCGAGATATCCAGCATGCTCTTGTGCGCCGGCAGCTTCCGGAGCTTTGCGCATTCCAACCAGCCGAACAGCATGCCCAGTGCCGCCACCGCAAGACCGATATACAGGATCATCATGCTCGGCAGCGAAAATCCGAGAATGGAAAAATCCACCAACCGGGCCTGGCCGGCGGGCAGGGCGAGGTCGGATTCGCTGGCCTTGAGGAGTTGAGGACAAAGAGCGAGAACGGCGGTCACAAGACCCAGTTTGGACAGTTTCGTGGAGGGAGCGAATAAATGCTGCATGATATAAGTTTTTCTTATCATTTGCTATTACCCGCTGTATGGCAATGACTGTTTTCCCCGGGCCGAAAACATCCTGCCCGGGCGACTTCGGTGTCATATGCGTTTGAATCAACAGGAGCCCGCGATGGTTTGAGAGTGAGCGCCCTCACCGGGCTGCCGGACTATTGCCGCTGCGACCCGAAAAGCGCCAGCAAGGACCTGGGCGGGCCGACGAGCAAAAAGCGTGGCGGATATAACGATTCCGCCCGGGTATTTCAGAGCCGGACCCCATGCACAGGCAGGCCCTCCAGTCTTTGCTGTGCCAATCTTCTAGCCGTCCTGACCTGATGCTTTTCCGATCGGAAACACGCGGAAGCCGATTTTCCGGAGTTCGCGGTGGGGCAGGATGTTCCGGCCGTCAAAGATGCAGGCGGGCTTGGGCATGCCTTCGTGAAGCTTTGCGTAGTCGATCGTCTTGAACGCATCCCATTCGGTCAAAATGGCGATAGCGTGCGCCCCGGCGGCAGCCTCTTCGGCCGATTTTGCGATTTTGAGGTTCGGGTTCTTTGCGGACCCGAGCACATCGGTGAGGATCTCCTGCTCGCGGACTTTCGGATCATAGACGACCACCTCGGCACCTTCGGCGAGGAGATCCTGGCAGACGGCGATAGCGGCGGTTTCGCGGGTGTCGTTCGTGTCTTTTTTGAATGCGAACCCAAGGACGGCGATGCGCTTGCCGGTGATCGTGTTGAAAAGCTCCCGCACAATGCGGGCAGCGAAGCGGTGTTTCTGCCAGTCGTTGATTTTGACGACGCTTTCCCAGTAGGCCGAGACCTCGGGAAGGCCGAAGTGCCCGCAGAGGTAGGCGAGGTTGAGGATGTCCTTCTGGAAGCAGGATCCGCCGAAGCCGACCGAGGCCTTGAGGAATTTCGGGCCGATGCGGGAATCCTTGCCGATGGCGTTCGCGACTTCGTCCACATCCGCGCCGGTCGCCTCGCAGAGAGCGGAGATCGAGTTGATCGAGGAGATCCGCTGGGCGAGGAACGCGTTGGCAACCAGTTTGGAGAGTTCGGAGGACCAGAGGTTCGTGGTGAGGATCCGCTCGCGGGGAACCCAGCGCGCATAAACCGAGACGAGTTTCTCGATCGCCGCGAGGCCCGAAGGCGTCTGCTCCCCGCCGATGAGAACGCGGTCGGGGCAGGTGAGGTCCTCGACGGCCGTGCCCTCGGCAAGAAACTCGGGATTCGAGAGAACGTCGAACTGACCGGATTTCGAGTTGGCGCGGAGGATCGTAATGATCGCCTCGGCGGTCTTCACCGGGATCGTGCTTTTCTCGACGATGATCTTCGGCCCCTCGGCGATGGCCGCGATCCGACGCGCGGCGCTCTCGACGTATTTCAAATCGGCGGCGCGCCCGGCCCCGATGCCCTGCTTTTTCGTCGGGGTTCCGACGCTCACAAAGATGATGTCGGCCTTCCGGATCCCGCCATCGACGTCGGTGGAGAAAAAGAGATTTTTTCCGCGCGAACCGCGGACGAGTTCGTCGAGTCCCGGCTCGTAGATCGGAAGGGTATCGGAGTTCCACTCCGCGATACGGGCTTCATTCGGATCAACGACGTTAACTTCGATATCGGGGCATTTCGCCGCGATCATGGCCATGGTGGGACCGCCGACATAACCGGCGCCGAGACAGCAGATTTTCATAGTGGTGAGATCAGGGTTGAAGCTCTTTGCGGAAGTGGGCGATGGTTCGCTCGATCCCCTCCTCAAGCGGGACTTTTGGCTCCCAGCCGAGGTGTTTTTTCGCCAGCGAGATGTCCGGACGCCGCTGTTTCGGATCATCGGCAGGGAGCGGCTTGTGCGTGATCTTCGATTTTCCTCCGACTTTCTTCAGCACGAGTTCCGCAAGTTCCATCATCGTGAATTCGCCGGGATTGCCGAGGTTCATCGGCCCGACGGTTTCGGTCTGGGCCATGAAGCGGATGAATCCCTCAATGAGGTCGTCCACATAGCAGAACGAGCGGGTCTGCTTGCCCTCTCCGTAAACCGTGAGATCCTCGCCGCGCAGCGCCTGGACGATGAAATTTGAAACCACGCGTCCGTCGTTCGGAAGCATCCGGGGACCGTAAGTGTTGAAAATCCGGATCACCCGGATGTCCACATGGTTTTCCCGGTGGTAGTCGAAAAACAGCGTTTCCGCGCAGCGCTTTCCCTCGTCGTAGCAGGATCGCAGGCCGATGGGATTGACGTGGCCCCAATACGATTCGACTTGGGGATGGATCTCGGGGTCGCCATACACCTCCGAGGTGGATGCTTGGAAAACGCGGGCCTTGACCCGCTTGGCTAGACCGAGGCAGTTGATCGCGCCCATCACCGAGGTCTTTGTCGTTTTGATCGGATTGTATTGATAGTGCGGCGGTGAGGCTGGACAGGCGAGGTTGTAGATCTGGTCGACTTCGATTTTGAACGGATCGATGACGTCGTGGCGGATGAGTTCGAATCCCGGATTTCCGAGCAGGTGGGCGACATTTTTCTTCCGGCCGGTGAAGAAGTTGTCGAGGCAGGTGACTTCATTTCCGGCTTCCAAAAGCCGCTCGCAGAGATGCGAGCCGAGAAACCCGGCACCGCCGGTAACAAGGATTTTCATGCGCGTTGTGTTTGTAAAATGTCTTGGAAACCCTGACGGGGAGGACACGGGCAGCGTCCGACGCAGGAGTCGATACGCCGGAGAGACTAGCCACCGGCGGTCCCCCGTGTCAATCGGTCCATGCCGGGAAACCGCTGAAAACCCGGGTTCCGGGCACGCGCCGGAAAATTCCGTGGAAACCCGATTGAATCCGCCGCCGGTTCCGCCACAATACGCGGTCCGATGTCCGAAGAACTTTCCAAAGCTTACGAACCCGGTCTGGTGGAAGACAAATGGTATGCCTGGTGGCAGGAGCGCGGGCTGTTCCATGCGGATCCCGCCTCCCCGAAGCCCGGCTACTCGATTGTCATCCCGCCGCCGAATGTCACCGGCGTCCTCACGCTCGGCCATGTGCTCAACAACACGATCCAGGACATCCTCGCCCGCCACGCGCGTCAAACCGGACACGAGGTCCTCTGGCTCCCCGGAACCGACCACGCGGGCATCGCCACTCAAACGGTCGTCGAGCGCAGGCTCCGCAAGGAGGAAAAGAAGACCCGTCACGACCTCGGACGCGAGGAGTTCCTCAAGCGCGTGTGGGAGTGGAAGGAGAAGCACGGCGGGATCATCATCAAGCAGCTCAAGAAGTTGGGATGTTCCTGCGACTGGGAACGCGAGCGGTTCACGATGGACGAGGCCTATGCGCTCAAGGTCCAGGAAGTCTTTGTGGACCTTCATACCAAAGGTCTCATCTACCGCGGAAAGCGGATGGTGAACTGGTGCCCTGTATCCCTGACCGCGCTCAGCGACGAAGAGGTCATCCCGAAGCCGCAAAAGGGATACCTCTACCATTTCAAGGTCGAGATCGTCGAGCGGCCGGGGACATTCCTTGAAATCGCCACGACACGGCCGGAGACGATCATGGGCGACACGGCGGTGGCCGTGAACCCGAAGGATCCCCGCTACCGCGAATTCATCGGGCTCAGCGTGCGCAGGCCGCTGCCCTTGGACGGCCAGGCAATCCTCCCGATCATCGGGGACGAGGCGGTGGAATTTGAATTCGGCACGGGCGTCCTGAAGGTGACTCCCGCGCACGACAAGGCCGACTACGAGATCGGTCTCCGACACAACCTGCCGGTCATCGATATCATGAACCCGGACGGCACGCTGAACGATCTCGCGGGCGAAGACTTTGCCGGACTCGACCGGTTCGAGGCGCGCGTCGAGGCCGTGGACAAGCTCCGCGAACTCGGCATCCTCGTCAAGGAGGAGCCCCACGAAAACCACGTCGGCTTCAGCGAGCGCGCGGATGTCCCGGTTGAGCCGCGCCTCTCCGAACAGTGGTTTCTCAAATATCCCAAAACGCAGGAAGCCCGCGCCGCAGTCCGCGACCACCTCATCCAGTTTTTTCCAGACCGCTGGGAAAAAGTCTACGATCACTGGCTGGAAAACATCCAGGACTGGTGCATCTCCCGCCAACTCTGGTGGGGTCACAGGATCCCGGTGTGGTATCCTGCGAATGCGGAATGCGGAGTGGGGAACGCGGAAGTGATTTCAGCCGCCGGAGGCGGGACCTCACATTCCGAATTCCCAATTCCGAATTCCGAATTTCTTGTGTCGGTCGAGTCTCCGGGCGAGGGCTGGGTCCAGGATCCCGACGTGCTCGACACGTGGTTTTCGTCGTGGCTCTGGGCGCACGAGACGATGGAGGCGGCTGCGCTCAAGAAGTTTTATCCCACAAGCGCGCTGGTGACCGGGCCGGACATCATCTTCTTCTGGGTTGCCCGGATGATCATGGCCGGGCTGGAATACACCGGAGAGGTGCCGTTCCGCAGCGTCTACTTCACGGGGATCATCCGCGACAAGCAGGGCCGCAAGATGTCGAAGAGCCTCGGAAATTCGCCCGATCCTCTCGACCTCATCGCGAAGGTTGGTGCCGACGGGCTCCGGTTCGGGCTGCTCCGGATCGCCCCCCAGGGGCAGGACATCAAATTCGACGAACAACAGATCGTCGAGGGGCGGAATTTCTGCAACAAACTCTGGAACGCGTGCCGGTTCCGGCTCATGCACGGCGCGGTCGATCCGGCCGCGGATCCGTCGAAGCACGACCTCTCGATTTTTGCGCGCGACCTGCTCGCAAAACTCGACGCCACGATCCAGCGCGTCAACGAGGGCTACGAGGCATTCCGCTTCAGCGATATCGCTCAGGCACTCTACGATTTTGTCTGGGGCGACTTCTGCGACCGGTTCATCGAGTCCGCCAAGGCGGACTTCGATTCCCCGCGACGCGATGGCACCCTTGCTGTCATGGATTTCACGATCCAGCGGATCCTGAAGCTCCTGCATCCCTACACGCCGTTCATTACGGAGGAACTCTGGAGCGGACTCGGCTTCGGCCCGCAAAGCCTGATGGAGTCTCCCTGGCCGGATGCCGGCAACGCCGCACCCGAGCCTAGAGCCGAGGCGGTCTACGGCGCTGTTTCCCTCGCCCGAAACCTCCGGGCAACCTACAACGTCCCGGCAAACAAGCGCGTCGCATGGCAGTTCACCCCATCGGAAGACTGGGTGAACCGGGAGATCCCGGCTCTCTCGCTCTTTCTGCATGCCGAATCCTTAATCGCCTGCGACAAGGCACCCGCCGGATCCGCCGCCTGCCCGACCGATATCGGCATCCTTTACCTCCCGCTCGAAGGTCTCGTGGATCCGTCCGCCGAAAGGTCCCGCCTCCAGGCCGAGGTCGGCAAGGTCGAGGCGGAAATCGAAAAAGTCGCCCGCAAGCTCTCCAGTGAATCGTTTGTCAAAAATGCCCCGCCCGCCGTTGTCGCCGAACACCGGCAGCGCCAGCAGGACTGGGTCGCCAGGCTCGCCGAGCTCCAGTCCGCCATCCAGACGCTGGGCTGACATTGCATCGATCCTTCACATTTCACAGGTGCTCCGATAGAGTGGCCGCGCTATGAAACAACTCCCCGCCGCAATGTCAGTTCTTGTGATCCTCGTGCTCGGCATTGGTGGACTCACGTTTTTGGCAAACTCCAATAACGTCCGCGCCTCGGCCGGTTACGCGAGCTATGTCTATTCAAAGCCCATCGTCGGACGCAGCGAATTCAAAGGCGTGCTCATCGGGCCGGCCTCGAGTGGTCTCCGCTGGCGACTGAGCGGACAGAACGTCTCGATCACTCCGTTTACCTACAGCGAGAAATTCGACGGAAACACGGCGATTCTGGCAAAGGACAAACTGCCGCTCAGCAGCCAGGCCCACATCGTGTGGCGGTTGAAGCCGGATGAGGCGTCGGTGAAGCAGTTCATGGAGGAGTTCGGCGGATGGGAGAAAACCGGCGACCCCGACGAAATCGCCAAGCAGGCCTATGCGCAATTCATCATGGAGCCATTCCGGACCGTGACCCGCTCGGTCGTTGCAAAATACACAGGCCTTTCTGTGAACGAATCGCTCCCCGAGATCTCGGCTGCCATCGGTGAGACCATGAAGGACATGCTGAGCAAGACGCCTTTCGAGATTCTCTCGGTCGTCATGGGCAACGCCGCACCACCACAGCAGGTCATCGATGCCATCGCGACCAAAGTGGCCTTGAACCAGACTCTGGAGCAGAAATCCATCGAGGAGGAAATCGCCACGAAAAATGTCGAGATCGAACGCAAGAACGGCGAGGCTTCGGGCGCAAAAGCCGCTGCAGAGGCGGTCGAGCGCGCGAAGGCGATCAGCTCGATCAGCGCCGTCCTGACTCCCTCCTACATCCAGTATCTCGGCATGGAAAACATTCGCGGCGCGGACCGCGTCTATGTGCCGCTCGGCGGGGCCTCGCCACAGCTCGTCCTGCCGGTCAAGTAATCCCGCTCGTTTTTTTTGCGTAGAATACCCGGACGAGGCAAAGCCCGCCGGCTGGGGCGACGTGATTGAGTTTTGGCCCGCCGTCCCGGAGCCGGATCCGGATGTCGCCGCAAAGTAATTTTCCCGAGGCACAGCGGACGGCGGAAGCCGTGAGGATACGGACCATCTTGTAGAGAAATCCTTCCCCTTCGAATGAGAGAGTGATCAGCGGGCCGTTTTTCCGGATCCGGATGGCTGACACGGTTCGTTTTGTTTCTTCTTTTTCTTTGAACCTCCTGGCGGCAAACGCGGCGAAGTCGTGGCGGCCGGTGAATGCCCCGCATGCTTCTTTCAGGGCTGACATGTCGAGCTGCCACGGCACGTGCCACGCGCGGTCGAGAAGGAGCGGCGGCATCGCGGGGCCGTTCCAGATCGTGTAGCGGTAGATTTTTCCCGAGGCTGAGAATCTCGCGTGAAATCCGGCCGGCGCTTTGCGGAGGGTCATGACACGCACGCCGGCAGGCAGGTGAGCATTCAACGCTGGCATCCAGGAGGCAACAGGCAGCCTGTCATCGGGAACATCCGCATGCGCGCACTGTCCCTCCGCATGGACCCCCGCATCCGTGCGTCCTGCCGCATGAACGATGATCCGTTCGCCGCACAGTTTGAGAAACGCGCGCTCGACAGCATCCTGGGCGGTTTTTCCATCCGCCTGGCTTTGCCATCCGGAAAAGCGGCTCCCGTCGTAGGCGAGCGTGAACCGAAGCCTCATGCCTGCGAATCGAGCCAGCTCTGCAACAGGATCTGCGCGGCCACCTGATCAATGACTGCCCGGTGCTCCTTGGCCTTGCGCCCTGCCTCATGAAGCGAGCGCTGCGCCGAAACCGTTGTGAGGCGCTCATCCCAGGCGACAACCCGGCAGGTGGTTTCGGCTTTGAGCTTCTCGATGAATTCCCGCGACTTCTCCGCCGCAGGGCCGAACGTGCCATCCATGTTCCGGGGCATGCCGACCACGATCGTCGCCACAGATTTTTCCTTGGCGAGTTCGAGGATCCGCTTCAGCACCCCGCCGGATTTCACCTGAATCGTCTCCAGCGGATGGGCAAGCATGCCGAGGTCATCGCTCGTCGCGACCCCGACGCGGGCATCTCCCAAATCAATTCCCAAGGCACGGTTCATTTGCGGTTGAAAATCTCACACCCGCCGGTTACGATCAACAACCATGTCACAATTGTCATTGGACAAGTTCGGCGAAAATCTTCCGGTTTCCGGAGTGGTGGCTTTTTCGCAGGTCGCCATCGGTCTAGGCGCGGGGCTCATCGTTGCCGACCGCATAGGCCACAACGCGCGGCGCGGGCTGGCGATCGGCTTGATTAGCGCCGGGGTTGCCACGCTTGTTCCTGTTGTGTGGGGAATTGTTTCCAATGTCAGGCACCGTCCGGGTTCGTCCCGCACGATGCGCAAGCGCCTTGAAAGCATCCGGCACGGTTCCGGGTTCGCCGACAACGACCACGCGTTCTGACGCCGGCTTGAAAATCCTCCTCGCCTCCGCCTCCCCGCGCAGGAAATGGCTCCTCGAAGAGGCGGGCTACTCGGTCCGGTGCGAGGTCTCCGGTGCCGATGAACTGGAAGACGATACGCTGGCACCCGCTGCGCTCGCCCTGGAAAATGCCTCGCGCAAGGCCCGCGTCGTTGCCGCGCGGTTTCCGGACGAACTTGTTGTCGCGGCGGATACCGTCGTTGCGATGGGCGGGATCTTCTACGGAAAACCCGCCAACATGGACGATGCCTTCCGGATGATCTCCGAACTTGCCGGAAAAACCCACGAGGTGGTCACGGGTGTCGTGATCCACTTTCCTGCCGGAGAAAAACAAGATTTTGCCGAGTCCTCGCTCGTCACCTTCCGACCGCTCGGTCCGGACGAAATCCGCGCCTACCTGGCTTCCATCCACCCGCTCGACAAGGCGGGTGCCTATGCCGCGCAGGATGACGACGGGCGGATCATCGAGCGGATCGAAGGATCCGTGACAAATGTCATCGGGCTTCCGCTGGAGTCGCTCCAGGCGGCGCTCCATGGAAAAGATCCAGGCGATGAGCAGCGGTCAGAAAAAGGCGTCGATACGCGGGAGTGACTCTCACTACAAGCGATGGGTTTTCGAGCGAACCTTCGCTTGGTTGGTTCAGAATCGCCACTTGGTCCGCGACGACGAACGATCCATCCAGAGCGCCAGCTCATGGGTGTTCCTTGCCGTGATCCGTATCATGATCAATCGCTATTCCTTCATCCATTTTTCAGACAGTCTCTGAAGTTGCTTTTCAAGGAACCTCCGGCCGCAGGCGACGGAGCACTTCAGCAAGATCGTCAGTGCGCAACGGCTTCGAGAGGATGTGGTCCATGCCCACCTCCATGCAGGCGTCGCGGTCGCGCTTCATGACATTGGCGGTGAGCGCACAGATGAACGTGCGGTCCTGGCGCTTGCCGGATTTTTCGCGGCGGCGGATTTCCCGGGTCGCCATGAATCCATCCACCTCGGGCATGTGGAGATCCATGAGAATGAGATCGTAGTGGTTATTGCGCATCTGCTCGAGGCATTCCCGGCCGTTCGAGGCCTTGTCCGCGCGATAGCCGTAGTCCGAAAGCAGGCGGAGCGTCAGCACCTGGTTCATGGGGATATCCTCGACCACGAGGATGCGCAGAGCCTGCCGGGACGGGTGATCGGCCCCGCCTTTCCAATCCGCTGCCGGGGTTGGCCGGAGCAGCGGCGCTTGGGCCTCCTGAGCGACAAAGGTGAAGGCGAATGTCGAACCGACCCCTTCCGTGCTTTCCACCCAGATTTTTCCTCCCATGAGCGTGACCAGTCTCTTGCAGATGGCGAGCCCCAGCCCCGTGCCCCCGTATTTCCTGGTCGAGGAAGCGTCCACCTGGCTGAAGGTTTTGAACAGTGTGTCCAGTTTCTCCGAAGGAATCCCGATGCCCGTGTCGGTCACGGTAAACTTCAACAGGCAGTCGCCCGGACTCCCTTCGTGATCCGTCTTCGCCTCGACTCCTACGCGGATTTCCACCGAGCCGGTCTCCGTAAACTTCACCGCGTTGCCGATCAGATTGATGAGGATCTGCCGCACACGGGCGATATCCGCCGTGACCCACTCGGGGACCGCAGGATCGATAACGGCATTCAGGCCGATCGACCGGAGGCGGTCGGGCGTGCAAAGCGCCACGGCCTCGTCCACACAGTCCCGCACATCGAACGGCTGGGGATCGAGCTTGAACGTGCCGGACTCGATCTTGGAAAAATCGAGGATGTCGTTAATGATCACGAGAAGGGATTCTCCGCTCGTGCAGATCGTGTCGACGAATTCCCTCTGCTCGTCGTTGAGGGGAGTCGATTTGAGAATGCTCGCGAATCCGAGCACCCCGTTCATGGGGGTTCGGATTTCGTGGCTCATGACGGCGAGGAACTCGCTTTTCGCCATGTCGGCCGCTTCGGCGGCCTCCTTCGCCTGGCGCAGTTGGATTTCCACCCGCTGGCGTTCGAGGAGAGATGCGGCCAGATCGTTCACGCGCTGCTCGAGGTTCTGGTTTGCCTCGGTAAGTTCCCTCCGGGCCTCCCTCAGCCCTTCGCGCGCGTGGGACAGGCCGTCCGCCCCGCGCAGGATCTCCGCTTGCAGGATGTTGAAACTCTCGGCCATTTCACCGACCTCGTCCCGGGAGTTTGCAACGATCGGCTGGATGTTGACGCGGGCGTGGGCGGCGTCGAGATCCCCGCGGCCCAGCGCCTGCATGGCGCTCGAAAAATCCGCCAGCGTGCCAGCGGTCAGGCGCTTGGCTGCGGCGGAAACCTCGACAGCCGAGTGGGCGATCATCCCAGGGAGCACAAGCCCGACCGAAATGGTGAGCATCGCCACCGCCACAAAAATGTCCTCCAGCGCCGCAAGTTGCGACAGGTCCGAGGGATTCACGCTTCGGACCGCAATCAGGTAACCGATGCCGTCGAGGATCAGGACCAGAAGCATCGCCCCCGTGAGCTTGATATGCAGCGACCGGGCAATCCCCGGCAGCCCCGCCTTGCGGCGGTCGGAAAATTTCCTCCAAGCATAGAGTGCCGCACCCGAGTAGGCGAAGACGAGACCGATCAGCACGGTGGGCAGACCGAACTGCTGGAATCCCAAGATGGCGGTGACTCCCCAGATGCACGCCGCCACAACGCCGAGCCCGACGAGCCCTTTCGGGGCACGGTATGGCCGGCGCATCGCCGGCTGGTCGCCACGCAACAGCCAGACCGCCACGCTGGGCAGGCCGATGCTGATGAGGTAGGTGAAATTGGCGGAGGCTACCAGCCAGATCGGATCGCCGATCAGCAGAAACCAGATCGCGAAAGCCGCAGTCAGCCATGTCGCCACCCAGGGGGTATCCGTGCGCGAGCGTTTGGCCAGAAACTCGGGGAGTAGGCCGTCTTCGGAAAGCTGGGCGAGCGTCCGTGCGGCCCCGGCCAACGGCTGCAGCGTGCCGTGAAACATGTTGAACATCATGAACCAGATCGCTGCCGCCTTCGCCGCGCTGCCCAACACCGGAGCAAACGTCGGCCCCAGCACGAGCATCAGGTCCTTGCCGAGTTCCTCCGGACCGAGAACGCCCAGCCAGACGACCGGCAGCACGATGAAATACACTGCCGCCATCAATGAGCTCGCCAGCATCGCGCGGGGCACGTTTTTTTCGGGATCGATGGTCTCGCCGACATGGCAGGTGGCGGCCTCGAACGCCGGCGCCGCAAAGCCGATCAAATAAAGCCCTGCCATCGCGCTCGTTAGCGCGCCGAACCATCCGGGAAACGGTTGCGTGAGATGGAACGAGCACGCCTGATGCCAGTCCACCTTCCCGGCGATAACTGGGGCGAGCGAGGAAATGAATGCGAGGGCTGCCGACATGGCCGCAACCGGAATCGCCAGTCGCGCCGCCCACTGAACGCCCATCAGGTTGATCCCGGTGAACAGCAGCACGATGCCGCATGCCATCACCGGAACCGGGATCCCCGGCAGATACCATTCATGAATCGCCGCAGAGGAGAGCAGGGCGGTCAGCCCGCAGGTCGGCACCCACCCCCACCAGTAGCAGACGCCGGTGAGATTCGCCAGCACCGGGCTGTAAGGCTTGAACGCCTGCGCGCAGGTGGCCGCGATCCCGCCAACACGGTTGGGATACATCATCACGAGCTCCAACCAGCCGGGGGCTGCGGCCCAACTCAACAGCAGCCCGATGATGAGTAGAGGCACCGCCGCGCTCCCCTGGCCGGAGATGACACCCTGTCCAACAAAAAGCGCGGTGATTAAAAAAAGGCTCTGATTGCTTCCGCCCATCGCGAGGGCAGTCGTGCCGACCCAGCCGATCCGGCGCGGATGTGCATGCTGCACGTCGAACTGCGGATCCGTTACTGCGGGGGAGTGAGTTGTCTCCATATCGGACAATGGGTCAGGCCAACAGCACACCGCTAATCCATCGGCCCAGAAAAAGCGATGGAAATTCCTAGAGCAAGACGTCAGTCCCGCGCATTGACGCCTTTGTCCGCAATGTTGCCCCCGTTTCCCCCGGCCCAACCGCATTCGTCACCCCCTCGTCAATACCTCTGGCAGGTGGACCGCGCGGAATTCCCGGCAAACAAGGCGGTCACGGCGTGGACATTTCGCGGCGATGGGATACGTTTCCGCCCATGATTGTTGGAATTGATCTGGGAACAACGCATTCGCTGGCGGGAACGATGCAATCCGGTTTTCCCATCCTCGTGGCCGATGAATCCGGGGAGCGGTTGACGCCGTCTGCGGTCTATTTCCCGGAAGCCGGGGTGCCGGTTGTCGGCTGGGAAGCGCTGGAAATGCGGGCGCACCACCCGGACCGGGTCATCACCTCGGTCAAGCGGCTGATGGGTGCCCCCGCGGGAGAAATCAGAAAACTGGCGGGGCAGACCAAACTACTATGCGGCGGGAACGCCGTTTCTCCGGAGAAAATTTCCGCGCTGATTCTGAAAAAGCTGAAATCCGACACCGAGCGGTCGCTTGGGATCGAGGTCAGTCGCGCCGTCATCACGGTCCCCGCGTATTTCAACGACACGCAGCGGGCTGCGACCAAGCGGGCCGGCGAGTTGGCAGGGTTCACTGTCGAGCGGATTGTCGCCGAGCCGACCGCCGCGGCCCTCGCCTACGGTCTCGAACGGCTGGGAGACAATTCCAAAGTCGCGGTCTACGACCTCGGGGGAGGAACGTTCGATGTCTCCGTCCTACACTTGAGCGGGGGAGTTTTCGAGGTGCTCTCGACAAACGGCGACACCCGCCTTGGAGGAGACGATCTGGACGCATCACTCGCGAAGGATTGGAATGTGCTCCCACGAGTCGCGGACGGGATCAAACGCGAGCTCAGCTCCGTGGAATCAGTGGAGCGCGACGGCGGCGTCTACCGGCGGGCGGAGCTTGAAACCATCTGCCGGCCGATCATCGAGCGCACGAGGAAGCATTGCATCCGATCTGTGGCCGATGCGCAGCTTTCCATGTCCGACCTGTCAGCCGTGGTGCTCGTCGGTGGCGCAACGCGGATGCCACTGGTGAGGGCTTTTGTCGCGGAGGTCTTCGGCCGCGAACCCGACACGAGCCAGCATCCGGATGAGGCGGTTGCGATCGGAGCTGCCATTCAGGCGGGCATTATCAGCGGGGATGTCCAAAATGTGACTCTGCTCGACGTCACCCCTCTCTCGCTCGGAATCGAGACATTCGGAGGACTGATGAATGTGATCATCCCGCGCAATACGACGATCCCGTGCAAGGCAGGCGAGATGTTCACGAACGCGGTCGCCAACCAGGCGGGCATGAGGATTTCCGTTCTGCAGGGAGAACGGGAAATGGCTCGTGACAACTGGAAGCTGGGAGAATTCGATGTGGCCTTCGAACCGCTCCCGAAAGGCCGCGCACGGGTCGGCGTGCAATTCGAACTGGATGCAAACGGGCTTCTGCATGTTCTCGCGCGCGACACAGCCACCGGAAAGGACACCGTCGTCCGCATCGATAGCGCGGTCGAGGTCTCCGACGAGGCGGTTGAAAAAATGCTTGGAGACTCGCTGGAACACGCGTTCGAGGATATGGATGAGAGGGTGTTCTCCGAAGCCTGCCTGAAAGCGGATGAGATGCTGCCGGCTGTCGTGTCAGCGATCGAAGCGCTTGGCGACAGTGTTTCCCAGGACGAGAGACGGGCGCTGGAGGATCTCATGGATGACGTCCGCCTGGCCTGTGAAGACAGGTCGACATCGCGACTGAAAAAATCGCTCGCCGCTCTCGACGAGGCGACGCAGCCGCTGGCGACGCAACTGATCGAGAAGGCCATGGCCGGAACGACATGACCCGCATCGACCTCCACCGGCATCTGGATGGCAACATCCGCCTGCAGACGATCCTCGAGCTCGCGGACAAAAACGGGATAGTGCTTCCTGCACGGGATCCGGACAGCCTGCGCCCGCACGTGACCATCTCGTCCCCGCAGCCCGGGCTCACCGATTTTCTCGAAAAATTCCGTTGGCCGATCGCCGTGCTTGCCACACCCGACGATTGCCGGCGTGTTGCGCGCGAGAATGTCGAGGATGCCTTCCGCGAGCGGCTTGATCACGTCGAACTCCGCTTCAGTCCGGTTTTCATGGCTTCTGCAAACGGAATGGGTCCCGCTGCGGTTGTCGAGGCGGTCGTGGACGGAGCCAGGGCGGGCAGCAGAGAATTCGGAGTGCCGGTGACGTTGATCGGAGTGTTGAGCCGCACGTTTGGAGCTGAAACATGTTTTCGTGAGCTGGATGCGCTACTGGGTTTCCGCGACCGGATTGCAGCCCTGGATCTCGCGGGCGACGAGGCCGGATTTCCCGCGCGGCTCTTTGAACCACACTTCCGGAAAGCAAGGAACACCGGCTGGAGGATCACCATTCACGCAGGCGAAGCGGCGGGTCCGGAAAGCATCCGTGAAGCGATCGATCTTCTCGGGGCCGAAAGAATCGGGCACGGAACGCGCGCGGTCGAGGATCCCGCGCTCATGGATGAGCTTGCCGAAAAGGAGATCGGTATCGAGAGCTGCCTCACAAGCAATGTCCAGACAAGCGCGGTCCCTTCCTACGCGGCACATCCGCTGAGACGGTTTCTTGAGCACGGGATTCTTGCCACGATCAACACCGACGATCCCGCGATCAGCGGGATCACATTCGATCATGAGATCGATATCGCGGCTCCGGAGGCCGGCCTCACCCCGGAGTTGGTCGCCCTTGCGATGAAAAATGCCGAAAGGATCGCCTGGCGGGACGGATGCCTGAAATAGTCAGGCGATCGCGAGATCGAGGTTGTCCTGTCCGGGAGCCAGCTCAAGCAGGATCGGAACGCCGGCGAACTCCTCGAAAAGGCCCCGGTTTGTCCGCGTGGCCTCATCCGACGTTTCCTGAATCGTATTAAGAATAATCCCGCGGCATTCGAGCCCGCGCGAGCGGATGCTCTCGATCGTGAGCAGAACATGATTGACGCAGCCGAGGCGGTTAGCTGCCACGAGGATCACGGGCAGCGACAGGGCGGCGCACAAATCGGCAATCAAAGCGCCGTCAGCAACCGGCACAAGCCATCCGCCGGCTCCCTCGACCAAAACCGACTTCCGGCCGGCGGAAACTTTTCCGAACCAGTCCACGAGTGCTGGAACCGAAACTTTCCGGTCCTCCTTTCGCGCGGCTGCGAGCGGTGCAACCGGGGATTGAAACCAAAGCGGGTTGACCTCGTCGATGCTCAGTTCGTCTCCCGCCGCAGAACGCAAAATTTCCGCATCACCGCGGTCGCCCGAGCAGAGAGGCTTCAGGGCGATGGTATCCAGACCGGCACGGCGGAGCGCACGGGTGAGAAGTGAGGTCGCAAAGGTTTTGCCGACGCCGGTATCCGTGCCGGTGACGAACGCCCTCATTTCTTCGGAGCGGTGGCATCAAGGAAAACACCTTCCAAGTCGCGCTGCGGCCGTCGGGCCGCCACGAAACGTCCTCCGGACTGACGGACCAGCTCCTCGATTTTTTCCTGAAGCCCCTCCGGCGCATCCTCGACAAGGAATTCCGTCTGGCGCTGGATCGTGGTGAGTTCGTCCAAGCTGCCCTCGCGGACCATTTCCCCGCGCGCCATGATCCCGACCCGGTCGCAAACCTCCTGGACTTGTCCGAGGAGATGGGATGTGAGCAACACCGTCTTGCCACGCTTTTTCAGATCAAGGATGAGGTCCCGGATCTGCCGCGACCCCGCGGGATCCACGCCGGCAGTCGGCTCGTCGAGCACGACGAGTTTCGGATCCTGCACGAGCGCCTGCGCGAGGCCGATGCGCTGGAGCATGCCTTTTGAAAATCCGCCGATGCGACGGTGCCGCGCATCCTGGAGACCGACGAGTTCGATCAACTCGTGAATTCGCGCATCGAGTTCCTTCGAACGGAGCCCGCAAATTTTTCCATAAAACCTCAGGGTCTCCTCAGCGCTGAGGAATTTGTAAAAATACGGGTTCTCCGGGAGGAACCCGACTTCGGCGCGGCTGCGGTATTCCCGGCTGTCCTTCCCGAAAATCGTGGCCTTTCCCTGGTTCGGAGTGACGAGTCCGAGCAGAACTTTGAGCGTCGTGCTCTTGCCTGAACCGTTCGGCCCGAGGAGCCCGTAAACTTCACCCTCGTTGACCTCGAGGTTCAAATTTCGGACCGCAATGATCCGCTGCCTCCGCATCGGAACCGGGTAGATTTTTGTCAGGTTTTCAACGGTGACCGCTTTCATGGGATGATTGTGAACCCCCGGAGCCCGGAAACACGGGGGATTTCCGAGATGCGCTCCTGTTCGATGTGGCCGGCAAGTTCGCTCACCCGGATCGCCTCAAGAAAGTCGTCCGTCTCCTCGCCCTGGGCCAGAAGCTCGACCCGGCCGTCCGGCATGTTTTTCACGTTTCCAGCCACTTCGAATCCACACGCCAGATTTTTCACCGTCCAACGGAACCCCACCCCTTGGACTCGGCCATCGTAGTGGACTTGGACGGACTTCATGACAGGAAAAACCTCTTCAACTTTCGAACAGGGAATTCCGGATCGAGGCGAGTTCGGTCTGCTCGGAGAGCTTTTTTGTCACCCCGCGGAGGCGACGGCCGAGCGTCCCGGCCACCCCGATCAGGATCCGGATCCCCGCCTCCGGGTAGTTGTTGATGAAATCCTCGAGATCCGCCCGCGTGATCATCCAGTATTGGCTGGGCTCGATGGCGACAACCGAACAGACCGCGCTGGCCGGATCGAAGAGGTCGACCTCGCCGACCCACTCGCCCTGGCGGATCGGCCCCAAAAGGGTTTCCTCATGCCGGGCGTGCAGAAGTCCGCTGATGACGAAGAAGAGCTTCCCGTGCGGAAGACCCTCCTCGATCAGGGTGTCACCCGGCTGGGCGAGGTGGAAGCTTCCATACGAGCTCAGCGTGTCGCGATCCTCCTTGCTGAGCTCGGAAACCAACCCGACAGCGGGCAGATGAGGTGAGGTGAGTTCCATGTTTCCTAGCAAACACATTTCCCAGCGGCGCACAAGGCGGAAGGACTCAAGCCGGCTTCTTCGTGCTCTGGATATACAACTCGCGCAACTGCTTGAAATCGACCTCGGAGGGAGAGCCGGTCATCAGCTCGACTCCGCGGTTGTTTTTCGGGAAGGCGATGACATCGCGGATGCTCTCGGCGTTGGCGATCAGCATGACGAGCCGGTCGAGTCCGAGCGCGATCCCGCCATGCGGGGGCGCGCCGAACTGGAACGCTTTCAGCATATGGCCGAACATCGTCTGCTGCTTTTGCTCGTCCACTCCGAGGACCGAGAACATCTTCGATTGCAGCCCGGGCTCGTGGATCCGGAGGCTTCCGCCGCCGATTTCCACGCCGTTGAGAACGACATCGTAGGCGAGCGCGCGGATTTTCCCGTATTCGCCGGATTCCAGAAGACCCGCATCCTCCGCGCACGGGCGTGTGAACGGATGGTGGACGGCATTCCACTTCTGCTCCTCCTCGCTCCAGGCGAGCAGCGGGAAGTCCACGACCCAGAGGAAATTCCGTTTTGTCGGATCATTGGCAAGCCCGAGGATCTCGGCGACACGCAAGCGGATCCGGCCGAGCGTCTCACAGGCGGTCTCCCACTTGTCCGCACCGAAGAGAATGAGGTCGCCCTCCTCGATCGCCAGGCGCCCGGTGAGGGCCGCCTTCTCCTCATCGCTGAAAAATTTCACGATCGGGGATTTCCACTCGCCGTTTTCCACCTTGATGAAAGCAAGGCCCTTGGCACCGGCCTGTTTGGCGAGCTCCGTGAGCGTCTCGATTTGTCCCGTGGTGATTTTTGCGAACCCTTTTGCGTTGATCGCCTTGACAACTCCCCCGCTGTCGAGCGCCCCGCGGAAAACCTTGAACTGCGAAGCGCTGAAAACGTCTCCGAGATCGGTGATCTCCATCGCAAACCGGGTATCCGGCTTGTCGCTGCCGAACCGGTCCATCGCATCGCGCCAGGTGAGGCGCGGGAAGGGAGTCGAGATCGTCGCACCGGTCGCCTCGCGGAATACCTCCACCAGCAACTTCTCCATGAGACCGAGGATGTCGTCCTGAGTCACAAACGAGGCCTCGACGTCGAGCTGCGTGAATTCCGGCTGGCGGTCGGCCCGCAGATCCTCGTCGCGGAAACAGCGGGCAATCTGAAAATATTTCTCGATGCCGGCCACCATGAGGAGCTGTTTGTATTGCTGAGGAGCCTGCGGAAGGGCGTAGAAGGCACCAGGCGAGAGGCGGGATGGCACGAGAAAATCGCGCGCGCCTTCGGGCGTGCTCTTTGAAAGGACCGGGGTCTCGATTTCGAGGAACCCCTCGGCATCCATGACGTCGCGGATCGTTTTGATCACGCGGTGGCGAAGCCGGAGGTTTCCGCTCATCTCCGGACGCCGGAGGTCCAGATAGCGGTAGGTCAGACGCAGATCCTCGTTGGCAATCCGCTCGTCCACCGGAAATGGGAGCACGTCCGCCGCGTTCAGGATCTCAAGCCCGGTTGCGACAATCTCGACGGCACCGGTGGCGAGTTTTCCATTCTCAGTGCCAGCCAACCGGGGCGCGACGCGACCAACCACGCGAACGACATCCTCTCCGCGGAGTTCGTGAGCACGTGAGGCGGCATCCGGACTCTCTTCAGGACGGAATACGACCTGTGTGAGCCCCTCGCGATCACGAAGATCGATGAAAATGACGCCTCCGTGGTCGCGACGGGAAGCGACCCACCCGCAGAGGGTCGCTGTGGTCCCGGCATCTTCCGAGCGCAGGGCGTTGCAATGGTGTGTGCGATAAGTCATGGGAAAACGTCTAGTATGAGCAGGTTTCGGGTGCCCGGCGTCAATGAAAACTTCCTGCGCCAACTGGGTGGACCGACAAAGCTTTAGCGTGATGTGATCGCGTCATATCAAAGATTTTCCGGGGTCAATGTTTATCCGAGCAGGGGCTTGAGGAAAGGCGCGGTGCGGCTGGATTTCGACTTGGCGATTTTTTCCGGCGTTCCTTCGGCGACGATTTTTCCGCCTTTGGAGCCGGCTTCGGGACCGATGTCGATGACGTGGTCAGCCTCGGCGATGACATCGAGGTGGTGCTCGATGACAACGACCGTGCCGCCTTCATCGACGAGCCGGTGGAGGACGGCGATGAGCTGGGCGACGTCGTGAGCGTGGAGTCCGATGGTGGGTTCCTCAAGGACGTAGAGGGTGGACTTGCCA
>Ga0163199_1000537_pt1 | contig 23848 bp, 24 predicted proteins | sample PL_2010_150m_FD_113537 | JGI IMG/M metagenome (GOLD analysis project Ga0163199, IMG submission 113537) | Freshwater microbial communities from Powell Lake, British Columbia, Canada to study Microbial Dark Matter (Phase II) - PL_2010_150m | ecosystem: Environmental > Aquatic > Freshwater > Lake ...
TAATAATGATTTGCAAAATCTCTTAAAAAACAAAGATATTGCTAAAGTGGTATTAGCAACTCTTTATTTATGCGAGGGGACAAAAAATAAAGGGAGAAGTGCTCTTGTTTTTGGAAATTCAGATCCAAACATTATTAGATTGTTCTTGTTGCTACTCCGTTATGTTTTTAAGGTTGATGAAAATAAGTTTAGGTGCACCTTGCAGGGAAGAGAAGATCAAAAAATTAAAAAACTTGAAATGTTTTGGTCTGAGGTTACCAGTATCCCTATATCCCAGTTTTATACAGCAAGAATAGACTCACGATCTAAGGGGAAGGTTTCAAAAAAACCTGATTATAAAGGGGTGTGTCGTGTTGACTACTTGTCAGCCGGCGTGTTTCATGAAATAATGGTTGTCGGTGGGGTTTTGACTGGTAATATAGAACATTATAAATAAAAGTAAAAAAGGGCCGTTAGCTCATCTGGTAGAGCGTCCGCATGGCATGCGGGAGGTGACCGGTTCAAGTCCGGTACGGTCCACTATTTGGATATCCTTCGCATGACTCACTGTGTGATTGATGAAAACCAAGATTTTCATACTTTCTTTTGTCTGACCTTAGATATGGCGGTTGCAATTTCTCTATTTTTGGCTACAATGTGTACATATGGCAAAAAGAATGAGTGTAAATACAAAAAACAAGGCTTCCCGTTCTAAAAAGACGAAAAAACGCCTTGCTATAAAACACGAAAGAGCTGTTTCTCACCGAAAATAGTGAGACATCTTATTTTGTTTAAAAACACTCAAAAGATTTTTTGAGTGTTTTTTTGTTCTACCTCTTTCGTGTTTGTTTGGCTTTTTGGGGTGGAATTGATAGAATAGGGAAACGATATGACCACGGAAGAAAAAATAATCGCCATTCTTGAAAAGATAAGACCCTATATTCAAATGCATGGAGGTATGTTTTTTTATCGGAAGTGAAGGATGATACGGCGATATTGAAGTTTGAAGGGAATTGTTCGGAGTGTCCGCTTTTGACGGTTACCGTGAATCGTATCGTGAAGCCTCTTATTAACGAAGAAGTGCCAGAGATCACGAAGATAATTTTTGAGTAATTTATTTATAATAAACATAATAATATGGCAAACGAAAAAGAATATGCGAGAACCAAGGCCGGTTCAAATATATCAAAAATAGTCGTTGATCGTGATTTGTGTATTGCTGCGGTTTCTTGTATCGCGGTCGCCGATGCGATGTACCAGCTTGATGATGAGAGCAAGGTTGTTGTTACCGATGCGAATGCGGTTGATGATGAAACCCTTATTATGTCGGCGGAATCTTGCCCGACAAAGGCTATTCATTTGTTTGATAAAGCCGGAAATAAGATCTTTCCCAAGTAATATAAATGGAATCGTTCAAATATCTCATTATCGGCGGCGGAATCGCCGGAACAACGGCGGCTGAAACCATTCGTAAAAATGATAAGGAAGGAAGCATCGCGATTGTTTCCGATGAATCGCATCTTTTGTATTCACGCGTACTCCTTTCCAAGCCGGCCTTTGTTCGCGGGGAACAATTCTTGGAAAGCGTTTGGTTGAAAAAACCGGAATGGTACGAACAGAATAAAATAACATTTCTCGGCGGTGTTTCTGCAGTAGTCCTTAATAAAGAAGAAAAGAAAGTTGTTTTGTCTGATGGAAGAGAGATACGTTATGAAAAATTACTTTTGGCGATCGGAGCTCACGCGAGAAAATGGACTATCCCCGGTTCTAATAAAAAAGGCATATACTATTTGCGCGGGCTGGACGATACGAAAGCAATCATTGAAGCGGTCAAAACAAAAAAACGCGCGGTACTTATCGGCAGTGGATTTGTGAGTTTTGAGATCGCCGATGTCTTGCGTTCTCTCAACATAGAAACAACGCTTGTTATGAGGGAAAAGTATTTTTCTGAGCCGATGCTTTCTGAAACGGAAGGAAAAATGATAGAAAAAAAACTGGAAGAGAATGGGATCAAGCTCATACGAAATACTGAAGTCGTTGAAGTTTTGGGAGATCAAGAAGCGACAGGTGTAATTCTGAATGACGGAATGGAATTGGATTGCGATATGGTTTTATGTATGATCGGCGTGGTATTTCCGGTAGAATGGCTGAGATCATCAGGTATCGCTCTTGGACGTGGAATTACGGCGAACGAATATCTTGAGACAAGTATTCCCGATGTTTGGACGGCGGGCGATATTGCGGAATATAATGATCTCGTTCTCAAAGAGATCTTCTTATGCGGGAACTGGATGAACTCGCGCGCTCAAGGTGAAATAGCGGGGCTTGGAATGATGGGGAAGCGAACGGAATATAAAATGGTAACCTTCCAAACCAGTCATGGATTTGGAGATGTTATCGGTTTTATTGGTGATATGCGCACAACACCGGAAAGAAAAGAGATCTATCGCGAAGATGCCGCCCGCAACTCTCTTACCCGCCTTATTATTCGCGGAGAAAATGTTATCGGCGCGACTCTGGTAAATCGCCTCCATGAAATGGGGGCTATCGCTAAACTTATCAAGGAAAGAATAGATATTTCCGATAAAACCGAAGATTTGGCAAAAGCGGATTTTGATATGAAAACCTTATTTCCGACAAGGGATGGAAATTAATAAAAAACAAACCCCTCTGATATCAGATGGGTTTGTTTTTGTATCAGATCTTTTCTTCAAAAGTCGGTTTTTGCATTTGATAGAAAATGCCGACAGGAACTTTTTTGTTGACTTCTCGTACTTTGGCGATAGCCGCCCACAGGTCTGACCTAGGGAAATCTTCCGGAATAGGTTCAATAACTTCTTTGTAATGATCCCTCGTGTCAAAAAAAGTGATACACGGCTGGATGATCTCTACAAAAGCAAATCCGCGGTGTTCCATGGCCGCTTTCATTATTTTCTTTGTTCCTTCAATATCCAATGCGTAAGTTCTCGCAACAAAAGTTGCTCCTACGGAAAGGAGTATCAGCGCGGGGTTCATCGGTTCATCAATACTGCCACCCGGCGTTGATGGTCCCTTAAAACCTTTTGGCGAAAGAAAGGTCGCTTGTCCTGTTGTTAGGGCGAAGGTTTCGTTATTGTGCAAAAAAACAGAGATGCCGACATTTCGTTCTGCCGCATGAAGGAGGTGTGAAAATCCCTCCGACAAGGAATCGCCATCGCCGGTAAAGGCGACCACCCGCAGATTCGGATTTCCGAGTTTGATCCCCGTTGCAGAGGAAATGACACGTCCGTGAAGCGCTTCAAAAGTATTAGTGTTCAGATAATCAGTGATCTTTCCGTGACATCCGATGCCTGCGGCGGAAACAAGATTCTCTATTTTGAGTTTTCCTTCTGTGACGAGCTCCGTGATTGCTTTTCTATATGAAACAAGAATGGCCGAATTGGGGCATCCGGGACACCATGTTATTTTAGATTTTGTTGCGAGTTCCATATTTTTATTTTTTTAGAGTAATTCATCTATTTTTTTCGCGAGTTCTGTCGGATCAAACGGTTTTGAATCGTATCGGCTTATTTTGTGATGGGGAACAATACCGGTTTTTTCACGAAGAAGCGCGACGAGTTGGCCGTTATGATTTCCTTCAATGCTGATAATTTTTGAGATGTTTGCGAGCTCTTTTGAAACGCGATCCGTATCAAACGGCTCCATCCAAAGGATCTGAACGACCTTCACTTGTTTTTTGAGGTGTTTGACAGCTTCCAGAATCGCCCCCTTTGGTGATCCCCAGAAAAGAATGGCGGTATCGCTTGATATATCACCGTATATTTTTACTGTTTCATAAAGCGAAAGTTCTTGTGCGAGCATTTCTCCTTTTTTGAATCGTTTTTCCGTCATTTTCTTTACCAGTACGGTATCTTCCGTTGCTATGCCGAATTCGTCGTGTTCATAGCTGGTAAGTTTTATCACGGCGTTTTCCGTTCCCGGAAAAGCGAGAGGAGAGATACCGTCTTCCGTGAACTGATAGCGTTGATATTCTTCTTCTCCCGACCACTTTTTCGCTTCTTTTTGAATTATTTTTGAGCTATCCAGTGCGGCGGTTTGGGAACTTTCGGAAAGGTGTTTATCAAGAAGAATAATGGCGGGCATTTGATATTTCCAAACAAGATCAAGAGCGTTTCCTGCGGCGAGATACGATTCTTCCGGATCTCCCGGGGCGATAACTATGCGAGGAAACTCTCCGTGCCCCGAATGAAGTACGAATTGCAGGTCTCCTTGGCTTGTGTTGGTCGGGACTCCGGTCGCGGGGCCTTGTCTTTGCGAAACGAGAGCGACGATCGGCGTTTCACTTATCCCCGCAAAACTGAAAGCTTCCTGCATTAGAGCGAAACCGCCGGTCGCTGTTCCCACCGCAGCTTTTTTTCCCGCATAAGCCGCGCCTATCGCCATATTTATAGCTGATATTTCGTCTTCCGGCTGTATGGTTTTTAATTTTCCACCAAGCGATTCTTTCGCCAGGAAGTGTAAGAGGGAGGATGACGGTGTCATGGGATAGGAGAAGTAAAAATCAAGACCGGCGGCGAGAAATCCTTTTCCTACCGCCTTGTTTCCGTCAACTACCTCAGTTTTTTCTTTTTGAGTTTCAATCAGGATATCTTGCCACTTTGGAACAGCAAGACTTTCCGCCAAGAGATATCCTTTTTCTGCAAGTGTTGCATTTACTTCGTCTCCAACGTCTTTGAATGCGGAAAAAATAAGATCATGAGTTTTTTCAGGAGTGAGTCCCGAGATATAAGCGAAAGCGCCGATACCGACCGTCGTTCTCGCTACCGCCCGCGCATTGATCTCTTTGGCGAGATCGGCAAAAGGAAGAGGAATGATGGTCGCTCCCGTGTCTTGCAGTTCGTTTGCATAGGATCGTTCTACAAAAACGAGCGCATTCTTTTTTAATTCATGAAGATGAAGCCGTACCGATTCGGCATTAAGAGCAATTAAAACATCAAGTTCGGAATAATCATTCCATACTTTTTCTTTGGAAAAACTGATGCGCGAATAATTATGTCCGCCTCGGATAAGCGAAGGATACGAGAAAGAAAGGAAACTTTGATATCCCAAAATATTAAAAAGTTCGGCAAGGTGAAGTCCCGCTTCTCGGATTCCATCACCTGCCGCTCCGCCGATCCCGATCGTGCGAATGGTTTGTGAATTTTCTTGTGTGGTCATGGCGATATTATATCAGATAAATACGAAGCGATGAATATCTTTCTTTAAAAAACACCCAGACAATCATCTTCTTTTATGTTATATTTTTCATATATCATAAAATCTTTTCTATGCCCGCATTTATTCTTTCAAACAATCTTCTTATTTTCTTCGGTATTATCTTGATCGGATCGTATATCGGGAAAATATCCATAAAAAATATCTCTCTCGGTTCAAGCGCTATATTTTTGACCGCTCTTGTTTTCGGTAATTTCGGTTTTACCATGCCTCGCGAGGTGCGAGATATCGGCCTTGTTCTTTTCGTGTACGCCATCAGTATTCAAGTCGGCCCTTATTTTTTCAAAGTTTTCAAGAGAGACGGGTGGAAATTCGCTTCTGTTGCTTTCATTTCCATTTTTTCAGGAATGATCGCGACCGTTTTTCTCGCCATCTTTTTTCATATTCCCGATAATCTTGCAGTGGGAATGTATTCCGGGGCAGTAACCAGCACTCCTTCTCTTGCCGTGGCTACGGATATGATAGAAAGGAATAATCCGGGCGATGGGGCGCGCGTAACAGCCGGATACGGGATTGCCTATCCTTTTTCCGTAGTAGCTACGGTTCTTTTTGTTCAACTTCTCCCATGGCTTTTACGAAGAAATATACGTAAAGAGGAAGATGAATGGGAAGAAAAAGAAATCGCTTCCCATCATCATCTTTCGGTAAAACAATTTTATCTGGAGAACAAAGCTCTTTTTGGAAAAACCATCGCGGATATTCATACTCATCGGATCGCGCCGTTCAATCTTTCTCGAGTAAGAAGGGGTGAAAAGGAAATGGTGGCCATTCCGGGATTTTTATTGGAGGAAGGCGATGTTATCACCGCTGTCGGGGAGGAGGACGATCTTAATAAATTATCGGTCATAATCGGACACGAAACAAAAGCCCCGCTTTCTCACAATAAGGTAGTTTCAGAAGATGTGGAGGTTACCGCCAGAGAGTTTGTCGGAAAGAAAATAGAGGAGCTCCCTGTTTTTTACGAACACAACATTGTGGTCGTGCGTGTTATTCGGCAAGATTTTGAGATTGTACCGAATGGAGGAACTTTTCTTGAGGCGGGTGATGTCCTTCGTTTGGTGGGGGATCACACGGAAATGGAAAAGATGGTAAAACGCATCGGTGTAAAAAATGAAAAATTGAATGAAACCAACATTCTCCCTTTTTTGCTTGGGATCGTTTTTGGGGTGCTTATCGGAGCTATCCCGCTCCCGTTCTTCGGAGGCGCTCCGATAACTCTCGGTTCCGCAGGTGGAGCGCTTCTTGCCGGGCTTTTTATCTCGCATAGAAAAAGGATCGGGAAAATGGAAATGTATGTCCCCGTGGCGGCGCTCAATCTCATTCGGGAAATAGGACTCATGCTCTTCCTCGCCGGGGCGGGATTGGTCGCCGGTTCTCAGTTTGTATCTGTTTTTCGCGAATACGGTTTGCCGGTTCTTCTGGCCGGTTCTCTCATTACTCTTTCTTCTCTTGTCGGAAGCACTCTTTTCCTCCTTCTTTTTAAAGAAAACATTCTTTCCATTATGGGAGGGGTAAGCGGAGGAATGACGCAGGCGGCGGGACTTGCCGTTACGAAAATGAAAGCAAGAACTGAATTGCCGACCCTTATTTATGCCAGTGTTTATCCTTTTGCTACCATTGGAAAGATCATATTCATTCAATTTCTCGTTTACGCGCTCTGGATGTTCTAAAAGAGGAAAACTTTCCTTAATTGAAAAACTGTTGTATTATTTGCCTCAGTTTTGTTTGTTTGATATATCTTTGTAAAGGAGGTGTCTTTTGTTCTTCAACGAAACAGATTCTGGCGGTATTGATATGGAATATGCGTTATTGTTTTCCGGAAAACAAGAAAAAAAAAGAAAGCGAGGGAAGGCATTCCAATTTTATTTTCGGAGAAATGCCGATTATTGCCGACATGTTTTCCTCTTTAGAAAAGAAATAGTAAATTGCCCCGATTAATTATCGGGGTAATTTTTTTAAAAATTGTTTTTTTCCAGTTCTTCTCTCATCCTCTCTTCCAAACCCTCGGGGTTCTGTCGGTAACGGTCTTCTATGATGGTCGCTCCTTCGTGCGCATGTTCGTAATCCTTCCCATTATGCATAAGATTCCTCTCGTGCATTTCATGGAGGAGAATAAACTTTCTATCACCAGGCGTGAGTACTTCTTCCAGCCATATTTCATTTTTTGGCACGAAATCATAGACGAGATCATGCCCGCCATAGCCGTACCCCACCATGTAGAGATCGCGAATCATTTCCCCGTCAACGATCCAAACCGTCAGATAATCAGTGCACCATTCATCAAGTTTCCGTTTGTGTATTTTTAAGAGCGATTCCTTTCTTTTGTGATGTGAATCCAGTATTTTTTTGATTCGCGCGGAATGGTGGCGGTCTTTTGCTTCCTGTATATTGGCTTTGTCTATCGCGTCGTCTAAGGTCATTCCTTCCGCTACATATTTTCTTTCAAGGTCTATATTTTCTAAAAAATATTTCCACTCATCTTCATTGGTTTCTTTTTCTATCCATATTTCATTGGCTGGAATGAATTTGTATTGTTCGTGATAGGAATACTCCGTGAAGTTTTCGTCTAAATCTTTGCGGGCGAGAGCTCCATCAACCAACCAGACCTCAAACTCATCGTGATCACCAATTTTTTTTATATAAATGTTTTCATTGTTTCTCATATGAGATATTTTAACAAAAAAAAAGATCAAGAGAAAGCAATGTTTGGTTTATATGTAAATTGTTTTATACTATACTCTATGGAAACTTTTGAACAAAAACGGGATTTTAATCAGGAAATGGAAATGGCACGAATTCCACCTATGATATTGGAACTGCGACATCCGGTAGAAAAGATTTTGGAACAGATTTCACCATTATTGGAATCAGGGGAAGTAGAGCTTATTATCGGCGATGACGCATCAGGAAGAATCCCGACAGCTATTTTCCGGAAGATATTTGATCTGGCATATAAGGAACGAGGTTTTCCTACCCCCGAAACAAGATTTCTTTCAGGAAGTCGTTACTTGAAAGATGAAGTAAAAGAAGAAAAAAAGAAAAAAATAGCCGAATATCTTGAACAGGTTTTAATTGATATTGAAAAGAAATTTGGACGACCTCTTCACAAAGTTCTTGTTGTAACCGATGTAATTAAGACCGGACACTCACTAGATCCGATTATTGAAGTATTGAATGAAATGGGTATCGCAGGAGAAGTGGTGTCTGTTTCAGTTCTTGATGGAGAACCTGTCGTAGAGGAAATAAAAAACAGATGGAAAGTCCCCGTCCATCTTGGTGCGGACTATCTGCCGGATATTTATGGCCAACAGAAATTATCCGGGGTGGTAAAACAAGAAAGCAGATTGTTTGCAGAAACCTATAAAAACGCATGGGGTGTCGGAGCAGAGGAAGGAGAGAAGACACAAGAACAGATAAATAAAGCAAGGGATATTGCCGATAATCTTGCTGTTGAAGTCTATACGAAATGGAAAACGACACATACGTAAAAACAACGGAACAAAAACATCTCCCTGAAAAGTGAGATGTTTTTGTTCACAGAGAAAAATTGACAGTATACCCCCGTAGGGTATACCATAAAAAAATGGAAACGAATAAACAAAAATTGATGCGCCGGTTAAAAATAATAGAAGGGCAAGTGAGAGGATTGCAGGAGATGTTGGAAAAAGATGCGTACTGCATTGATATTATTACACAAACCTCGGCGGTAAAGCAGGCGCTTTCCGGTGTTGAAGACGCGCTGATGGAAAATCACCTCGGAACCTGTTTGGTTCATCAGATAAAAAACGGCAAAGAAAAAGCTGCGACGGGGGAGATATTGAAGGTGTATCGGTTGAAGAGGAAATAAATTATAAGAAATTTTCAATTTACAATTTTTAATTTTCAATCAATTTCCAATAAAAAATTTTCAAACACGACGACCTCGTTCGGGTTTGAAAATTTTAACATTGAAACATTGGAAATTGATTGAAAATTACAAAATTAAAAATTGAAAATTACATAAACATATGCCCCCTGACAAAATAATCGTTATTATTATAGGTTTTCTCATTATTGTTTTTATTTATTGGTTTTTTCTTATGAAAAAAAGCAAAGCGGTTTCTATTTCTGAAGGTTCTGTTGATATTGTCGTTCTTGGAGGATACTCTCCTGAGGTTATTGCTATTCCCAAAGGAAAGACTACGCGACTTAATTTTCTCCGCACGGATCCTTCCGATTGTCTTGAAGAAGTAGTGATCGGTGATTTTCATATACGAAAAACGCTTCCTCTCAATGAAAAAGTTTCCGTGGATATTACTCCGGAAAAGACCGGAGAATATGACTATTCTTGCGGAATGGGAATGTTTCATGGAAAAATAATAGTCAAATAAAAAATATGACAGATCATAAAAAAACATTTCCGATTAAAGGAATGCACTGCGCTTCGTGCGTGGCTCTTATAGAGGATTCTTTGAAAAAGATTTCCGGAGTGACCGAAGCGACGGTAAATTTGGCTTCGGAAAAGGCTACGGTTTCTTATGACCCGAATTTGGTGAAAGATGAACATATTATGTCAGCAGTCAAAGGCGCAGGATACCAAGCGTTTCTTAAAGAAGAAGTAAAAAATGAAGATGACGCGAAAAAGGAAAAATTGAAAGAACTTTTTGTGTTGAGAAATAAAGTTATTTTCAGTTTAATTTCCGGTATCCTTATTCTCTGGGGAAGCTTTCCGATGCTTATGGAAACAGCGCCGAAATTCCTGACGATTTTTTGGGTTCAACTTCTTCTTGCGACGCCAGTACAGCTTTGGATCGGAGCGATTTTTTATCGCGCAACGCTTCCGGCACTTAAACATCGTACCGCCAATATGGACACGCTCGTTGCCATTGGCACGACCATCGCCTATTTTTATTCCGCTTTTGTGACAATTTTTCCCGATGCGGTGAAAAATATCGGCATTGAACCGATGCCGTATTTTGATGTGGCGACTATCGTTATCGGACTCATTTTGCTCGGACGGTATTTTGAAAGCAAGGCGAAAGCCGGAACAGGGGAGGCGATACGGAAATTGATCGCGCTTCAGGCAAAAACCGCGAGGGTTATCCGCGAGGGGGCAGAAATTGATATTCCCCTTGAACAGGTTTTTGTCGGAGATATGATACGCGTTCGTCCCGGTGAAAAAATCCCTGTTGACGGCGTGGTAATAGACGGCAATTCGTCGGTTGATGAGTCTATGATTACCGGAGAAAGCATTCCTGTTGAAAAAATAAAAGGCGGTGTCGTAGTAGGGGCGACGATGAATAAGACGGGAACGTTTACTTTTACCGCAACGAAAGTCGGTTCTGATACGATGTTGGCGCATGTGATAAAATTGGTTGAAGAAGCGCAGGGAAGTAAAGCGCCGATTCAACGAGTAGCAGATAGAGTATCTTCATACTTCGTACCGATTGTGCTCATGCTCGCTATTTTTACTTTTGTTCTTTGGTATGTTTTTGGCCCCGTTCCTGTTCTTACGTATGCGTTTCTCAATATGATTGCCGTGCTCATTATCGCTTGCCCGTGCGCGATGGGGTTGGCAACTCCGACCGCGATAATGGTGGGGACGGGAAAAGGCGCGGAGCATGGGATTTTAATTAAAGATGCGGAGAGTCTGGAATTGGCGCATAAAATTGATACGGTGGTTTTTGATAAGACAGGAACGCTCACGAAAGGAACGCCGGAAGTGACTGATATTATCGTGATTTCAGGAGACCGTGCTTCTGCACTTTCAGGGGCGGCTTCTTTAGAAAAGGGTTCTGAACATCCACTGGCTGAGGCAATCATAAAAAAAGCGGAAATAGAGAAAGTTGAAATCAAAAAAGTTGAACAATTCAAAGCGTTGTCGGGGCTCGGGGTGGAGGGGATGATTCCCGGAGGAAAAGCCGTGTTGGGAAACCGGAAACTTATGTCAGAAATCGGCATTTCTTTTGAGAAACACGAGGATGATATTGCAAAACTTGAAAATGAAGGGAAAACAGTTATGTTGTTTGCTCAAAACGGAGAACTCCGCTCTCTTATTGCCGTTTCCGACACTATTAAAGATTCCGCAAAAGAGGGCGTTTCTTTGCTTCAAAAAATGGGCATTGAAGTCGTGATGATAACGGGTGATAATAAACGGACGGCGCAGGCTATCGGCGGAATGCTGGGTATTACGAATATCTTGTCCGAAGTTATGCCGGAAGAAAAAGAAATTTCCGTTCGGAAACTTCAGTCGGAAGGGAAAAAAGTGGCGATGGTCGGAGACGGAATCAATGATGCGCCTGCTCTTGCGGCTTCCGATGTGGGAATTGCGATGGGGACGGGAACCGATGTGGCGATTGAAGCGGCTGACATCACACTTATCAACTCTGATATCAGGTCTGTCGCTTCAGCGATTAAACTTTCCAAAGTCACGATGCGCGTAATAAAACAAAACCTCTTTTGGGCTTTCGGATATAATATAATACTTATTCCTGTTGCGATGGGAGCGCTCTATCCATCATTCCATATTTTGTTCAATCCGATACTGGCATCACTCGCAATGGCGTTTTCCAGTGTTTCTGTGGTTGGTAATTCTCTTCGGCTCAAGAGAAAGAAAATTTAGGAGATAGTTATAATGTATTATTAATTAATAATAAAAAATATGTACGGATATTATAATGATTATGGATATGGGATGATGAATTCTTTCGGAGGAGGGTTCATGATGCTCGCATTTTGGGCGTTGATTATGTGGCTTATTTATATGCTCGTGCGCGATGCAAGCATTAAAAACAAAAATTCCGGATCAAGCGCTCTTGAGATTTTGAAGGAGCGATATGCCAAAGGGGAGATAGAGAAAAAAGAATTTGAAGAAAAGAAAAAAGATTTGAAATAAAAACATAATTTTTATGGGAAAACTTTCATTAAAATTATACGTTTCAAAATGCGTGATTGGGGGAGAAATCGTTTATACTCTTTGTTTGTTGGGCGGGTTATCGCCGATGAGATCCGCCGAAATCTCGCAGTTATACCATTCTCTTTTTGAACTTATGCCCGGATTTGTCTGGATAAGCATGGGAAGCTTTATAATTGGTGCCGTATACACACTTATTTTTTCCGTTCTGTTTGGGTCGTATATGGTTTGGATGTATAATTCCAGCGTAACAAAGAAAAAATAAAAAATGTCCCTTAACTTATTTTAAGCCATTCTTATACCCCCACAGGGTATTAGGTGATTTTATTTTTTTGTGATACGATAAGAAATATCTTATGAAGCATTTTGCAACATTATTATTACTCGTTGGTTTTGCCGGAATGGCGGTGTTCGGGCTTTTTGTTATGGATTTTTCCATGGGGTATGACGGGGGCGGTTGCATTGCTTCTCGGATGAGCGGAAGCGTTTGTCCTATGAATGTGCTTCAAATGACTTTTCACCATATTTCCGCTTTTCAGGTTTTTTCACTTTCCTCTGCTGTATTTTTTGCAGGTTTCCTCCTCTTTTTTCTCTCGGCCTTTGTTTTCTCTTCGCTCTTCATAAAAATTCTTTCTTTTTATCCGCCGAAGTTTCTTCGTCGTTTGAGAAAAGAACAAAAAAAATCGTCACTTTTTCAAAAACAAAAAATTACCGGCTGGCTCGCTCTTTTTGAGCACAGCCCTTCTCTCATATAGAGCACGAATAAAGCATCCGGCTTTTTTGTGCTATCTTTTTACCCTTCAAATACAAGGGTTTTATTCATGTAATTTTTTCTTTTTATGGAAAAAAAGATTATTGCCATTGGCGCCGTTATCTTTTTTGCGCTCTTTGGGCTTATGGTCTGGGGGCAAAGCGTTCAAAAGAATTTGGCATCAGGCAGAAAGACTGAAATGAGAGAGAAGAGTTCTCTTTTTGTGGTTGGCACATCTGACCATGATTTTGGCGTTATCTCAATGAAGAACGGCAAAGTCAGCTCTCTTTTTAAGATAACCAATCCGACGGATACCGATGTTTTTTTGAAAAGCATTACCACTTCCTGTATGTGTACATCAGCGTATCTCCTCGGAGGAGGAGAAAAGAAGGGACCGTTTGGCATGGTCGGCATGGGGTACGTTCCTCCTGCGGACGAAATTATCAAGCCGGGGGAGTCACGAGAAATTGAAGTGATATTCGATCCGAATGCTCACGGGCCGGCCGGGGTCGGTGCCATTGCTCGCGTTGTTACTCTGGAAGAGGAAGGCGGTGGACGCATTGAATTTAATTTTAAAGCGGAGGTTACTCCTTAACCGGCATGAAAAGATTTCTCATTACGGCATCTGTGATACTCTCGGCGGTGCTTTTCATTATTTATCTGAAACATAGCCCCGATTTGTCATCTTTCATTTGGAATTTGAGCGATAAAGGCGCATGGCTTTTACCGCTGGTTCTTGTGGCGTCGCTTCTTGATAGCGTGCATCCGTGCTCTTTCTCCATTTTGCTGATCACCATCGCCTTTCTCTTTGGAATCCAGATAACCCGAAAGAAGATTTTGCAAATCGGCGGAACCTATATCTTCGGAATCTTTACCGCGTACTTTCTTATCGGTCTTGGAATCCTGAAAATCTTGCATCTCTTTAACACCCCGCATTTTATGGGAATGGTCGGCGCGTCTCTTCTTATTGCGTTCGGCGTCATCAGTCTCGCAGGCGCGTTCTTTCCTTGGTTTCCGATAAAATTTCGGTTGCCGGAAGGGACGCACAAAACTATGGCAGCACTCATGGAAAAAGCCTCCATTCCCGCCACGTTCGGTTTAGGTATTCTTGTCGGCATCTGTCAATTTCCGTGCATGGGTGGTCCATACCTGATGGTGATAGGACTTCTCCGCGATCAAACAACCTACTATGCCGGATTCGGGTATCTCCTCTTGTATAATCTCATTCTCATTATTCCTCTCGTTGCGGTTCTGTTTGTTTCTGCAGACAAAGTTCTGGTGGAAAAAATGGGGGAATGGAAAAGAACAAACACTCGCCGAGTGAGAATAACGGCGGGAATCGCCATGATCATTATCGGATTAGTAATTTTCTTCTTCTAGTATGAATTCACAACCATTATCACTCAATGAGTTTCTTGCAAAAATAGAAGTGCTTAAAGAAAAAGGAGACATTGATCTTTCCACTACGGAAGATTTGAGTCTTGCTGTCATGAATCTCATTTCTCTGGAAGAACATTTTTTCTTTACCGGCGTGAAAACAAAAAAAGACGAGTATTTTGATGCCGCTTTTGAAATCCGCGAGATGCGAAAAACCCTGTTGAAGGAACTCATGCCGAAGCACGAAGGGGAAACATGGTGCATTTCCAAACATCTTTTGGCCGCAATCATGCGACTCATTGAGGTGGGTAATAAATTGCAGACGGAAGGAAAAAAAGAGGAGGCGAAACGGATGTTTGAGAAAGCGTATCAAATTTATGCTATTTTTTGGGCGCTCAAATTAAAACTCATAAGCGGTGAAAAAATCAAAAAAGTTGCAAAAGAATCGGAACCTATGGAAGACCTTATCAATAAACTCGCGCATTGTTGCGACGAATAAAATATAAAATAAAAAAGCACCATAATGGAAATAATCAAAAAAATCTTAAAAAAAACCAATCAAAACTTGATTCCCGCTGTAATTCTTGTCGCGGGGATCATGATTTCCGGTTCTCTCGTTTATTCGGCGCGATCGGGAGAAAAACAAAAAACGATTCCTCAAGGAAATGCCGGCTCCGAAGAATTTGCATCGCTTGAAAAAGAAGTATTTCCGAAGAGTGTTACTGTTCCGGTCGAGTGGGGCGACTTTGGAATGAGAATGGTAAAAAGTGGCGTAATTGATGAGCAAAAAATGGAAGCGCTCTATGAGGGGCGTGGCGGATTTAGCGATGAATACCGAAAATTATTGCTCGGCGATAAAAATGGGCAGATAAACATCACTCGTGAAAATGCCGGTTATTGGCTCAATCTTTTGTGGGCGTTCGGACTTGCCAATAAAAACGATATTTTGGAAAACGGTGAGATGTCAGACCCGAAAAACGGCGGAGCGGGAAATTTTGCATCAACCGGCGGATGGAATATGGCCAAAGGCGACGCAATGAAATATTACAGCGCTCACCCGTTTGTTGTTCTCTCAAAAGAACAGCAGGAACTGGTGGATAAAGTTTCCCGCACCATTTATCGCCCATGTTGCGGGAATTCCGTGCATTTCCCCGATTGCAATCACGGAATAGCCATGCTCGGACTTTTGGAACTTATGGCCTTCAATGGCATGAGTGAAACCGATATCTATGCAACGGCACTTACGGTAAACTCCTATTGGTTCCCCGATACCTATATGACGATTGCGAAATACATGAAAGACAAGGGAACAAACTGGAAAGATGTTTCTCCGAAAGAGATGCTCGGTATGGATTATTCAAGCGCCGGCGGATTCCGAAAAATCTCGGCACAAGTCGTTAACCCGACGGGGCAGGGAGCGGGAGGTCCAAGCTGCGGAACATAAAAATATAAAAAATTTCAGAAAACACCATGAAAAATGAAACAGTTCAAATCAGAAAAAAATAATAATCGGATTGGTCGTCTTTATTTCTGCCGCTTCGGTTGGGGTGCTCGTGTCGGCAAGAGTAGAGAAACCGGAAGCAGACAAAAAAGAAACCGGTACGCAAGAAAAAACCTTGAGTGTTGAAATCGCCACGGTCGGCGAAAACGGAGGAGTTTCCGGAATAAAAGACGGAAACTCGTGGCCGGGGGAGGTTATCTCGTTGCGAAGTCTTGCTGTTCAGCCGGACCGCGAAGGGACGCTTTCCGAGTGGTATGTGAGAATCGGGGATCGGGTGAAAACGGGCGAAGTTATCGGAATGCTTTCTCGCCCCCCTCAAATGCCGGATGTGGTCATGTCCCTTTCTGAAAAAAAAGAAGAACTCTCCATGTCTCGTACCAATACATCAGCTCTCCGTTCTTATACGGAAAAACGCATTACTCAACTTACTCAACTTCGCAATGATACGGAAAATTCAAACCAACAAAAACTTGAATTGCTCGGCGGAAACGGTTCAAACGCATCAAACGCGCCAATGTCGGCTATCGCGTCAAAAAAGAAAATGGCGTCGGCGATGCTTCGCGGCGCAATCGTAAAAACGCTTCCGATGATGACACTGCAGTCTGTCATGCCGTCGGCGAAATCGGTGTCGTCCATCTCTTTGCGTTCGGGAATCGGCGCCATAAATTCAAATCTTCGCAATGGGGGTCAATATCAATCCGCTCTTGCTTCGGCGTTGTCCGATCTTGGTAACGACGATGTTGTTCCAGAAAAATCAGGACTTCAGTTCTTTGATATTGCCACTAAACTTGCGAATGCATCATTGCCGGATGGTGAAATGCTTACCGATGTTGCGATTGAGTCGCTTAAAGATATGATTTTAAAAGATCAGTCGGACTTTATCGCTATTCTTGGCGAGATTAAAAGCATGGAAATTGAAAATGCGGACGTAAAAAGAATGTCAATTGATACTCGATCGGAAATAGATGCGGAAATCGCCGATCTCCAAAAAATGCTAGCCATGTCTGAGGGGGAGTTGATCGCAAAAGAAAAAGCCTTTGCAACCGTAAATGATTCCGTGAACGGAGGTTATTCCATTGTCGTGCAAAGAACCGGAGTTGTTTCAAGTATTATGAAAAAACCGGGGGAATTTGTCGGACCGGGAATGCCGGTTGCCATCGTGACCACCGAAGATATGAATGATGTACTGGTGAGAATGCGTATTCCAAACAATCTTCAAAAACCGAAAGTAGGAGAAGAAAGTATTGTTAGCCGGCCCGGTTTTGAAACCGAGAAGAAAAAAGTAAAAATCGTCGGAATCGGAAATTCTCTGGATGAAATGGGTTCCTATATGGTTGATGCCGTGTTTATTGAAGGGAACACTTGGCCGATTGGAACCTCCGTCAGTGTGGTTATTCCTTCCTCGTCGTCTTCCGTGTTGGTAAAATCTTCCGCGGTTGTTTGGGGAGAAGATGGAAAACCGTATCTATGGGCTGTTTCTCCCGCAAATCGCGTCTATAAAAAGATAATTATCATCGGGAGAATCATAGGAGAGAACTCCGAGCTCTATGATGGAATGAAAAATGGAGACCGGTATATCGTTTTGCCGAAGAGCGGAATAAAGGAAGATATGGTCGTTGATGATATAAACTCTGATACCGGGGATGGAAAGTCTGACGGTATGGGGGGTATGGCTATGTAAAGAAATATATGAATAATTTATTCAATAATATAATTTCTTATTCTTTGCGGAATAAGATTGCAGTGCTTATCTTTGCTGGATTGGTGATCGTTGCCGGCGCATGGAGTATCGCAACGATGAAAGTTGATATTCTTCCCGATATCAATAAGCCGACCGTAACGATTTTTGCGGAAAGCGACGGACTTGCCGCGGAAGAAGTAGAACGGCTCGTTTTAAATCCAATTGAAAATTCAATATCGGGAGCGTCCGGAATTGAAAGAATCAGGAGCACGGCATCATTCTCCCAAGCAATTGTTAATGTGGAATTTGCTTGGGGAAGCGACATTCTCCGTGATAGACAGATAATCCAAGAACGGCTTTCCCAGGCATCACTGCCAGCGAATGTTAAACCGGTGCTTGGTCCGCCGACATCTCTTATTGGTGAGATCGTCTGGATCGGAATTTCATCGCCGGAATCAAAACTTTCTCCAATGGAACTTCGCACGCTTGCAGACTTTACTATTCGCCCGGCTCTTCTCCGTACTCCCGGTGTTGCGAATGTTTTAGTGATGGGAGGAGATGTGCGCGAATGGCAGATAAATGTGAATGCAGAACGCATGAAAAAAACGGGAGTGATGTTTGAGGATATAAGAAAAGCGGTAAGTCCTTCTGTTCAGAACGAAGGAGGAGGATTTATCGTTGAAGAGGGTCGTGAATATCCCATACGTATTCTTGTCGTTCCTTCAAAAGTATCGGATTTGAGTACTGTCGTCGTTGGAACCAGTATGGAAACAGGACAAAAGGTTCGTCTCGGGGATATCGCTACTCTTCAAGAAGGAGCAAGTCCTATTCGCGGTTCCGCCCTTATTGACGGTAAACCGGGAGTTATTTTTCGGATTATCAGACAACCGGACGCGGAAACCCTTAAAACTACCGCGGCTATTGATGAAACTCTCAAAACATTGAAATCCGGAATTCCTGAAGGTGTTGTCATGCATCCGGACTTGTTCAGACAGGAAAGTTTTATCCGCGCGGGTTTAGGAAATGTGACTGACGCGCTTCGTGATGGAATTATCATGGTAATTCTGATTCTTTTTCTTTTCTTGATGAATATACGAGCAACTTCCATTACTCTCACCGCCATACCGCTCAGTATTATGGTGACGGCGATCGTATTCAGGTATTTTGGCCTCTCGGTGAATGTTATGACGCTCGGCGGTATCGCTATCGCCGTGGGTGAATTGGTTGATGATGCGATTGTGGATGTTGAAAATATTTTCCGACGGCTCAGAATATGGAAAACAAATAAAATGACAGAATCAAGAGAAAGCATTATTTTTCAAGCTTCAAGTGAAGTTCGAAATTCCATTGTGTATGCAACACTCTTGGTGGCTTCAGTATTTCTTCCTATCTTCTTTGTTCCGAATATAGAAGGAAGGCTTCTTACTTCGCTTGGCGCTGCTTATCTCGTATCACTTATCGCTTCAATGATGGTGTCGCTTACGGTAACGCCAGTGCTCTCTTCTTTTCTTCTTAATGATAAAGCTCTCGTCGGGTATGAAAAAGACACGCGATTGGTACAATATATCAAACTGAAAATAACACCCGGAATTTATTGGTGCATCGCGCATATTAAAATAGTTTCCGGTACGATTTTTGTTGCTGTTTTGATCACCGCGGGGTTATATGGTTTTTCGGGGAAGGAGGGCATTCCTTCTTTTAATGAAGGATCAGCGGCGGTTATGTTTTACCTTCCGCCAGGTACCGCGCTTACCACCACTAATGCTTATGTTTCAAAAATCGGAGATGAGTTGATGAAAATAAAAGGCGTTCGGCAAATATCAAACTCAAGCGGGCGCGCTCCTTCCGACCCCCATGCTGCCGGAGCCAACGCCAGCGAGATGCAAATTGCTTTTGCTCCCGGGTTTGAAAATGATAAAGAACGCCTCTTCAGAGAGATACAAACCGTTTTGGATCGCTTCGGTGGTGCCGAGTATAGCTTGGGACAACCGATAACCCATCGCGTTGAAATGCAGTTATCCGGAGTGCGCGCTCCTGTCGTGGTAAAAGTATACGGAAATACCACAGAAGAAATGACGCGTGCTGCGAATCAAGTGGTCGCTGAACTTAAAAAACATTCGGGAATAAAAAACCCAAGAATAGAACAAAATACTTTGGTTCCTGAACTCCGAATCTATATTGACCAAAACCGTCTTTCTGAACAGGGAATATCCGGAGGTATTGTTGCTGAAGAAGTAGGGATGGGACTTATGGGTGATACGATTGGCAGTGTTCGCTTGGGGGCATCATCGGTGCCTGTGGTTGCGCGATACGATATGGAGTCAAAAGGAACCATGTCTGCCGTTCGCGATCTCTCTCTGCCATTTTCTGCCGTACCGTCGCTTGGTTCCGCGGCAGATCTTCGTGTAGAGGGCGGGCTCAATAATCAAGGACACGAAGGAGGAAAGCGTGTTCTCGTCGTTTCCGCGAATTATCAAGGGAAAGATATTGTCGGAGAAGTGGAAGATTCTAAAATAGCGCTTGAACAAACAAAACTTCCTATTGGAGTAACTTTGTCTTTTGAAGGAACGTATAAAAGCGAAAAAGAGACCACACAAAGACTCGCACTTGTTTTTTTGGTCGGGATTATTTTAGTGCTCGGACTTTTATATCATGCTTTTCGATCAATTCCGATTACGCTTCTTATTATGGCGAATATCCCCACTGTGCTTATCGGTGGAATGGTGGCGGTGTGGATTTCAGGAGGAGTTATAAACATGGCGCACCTTGTCGGTTTTATTTCTCTTGCCGGTATTGTTTCAAGGAATGGCATTATGTTGATTGGTCGATGTCTCTCGCTGGTAAGAGAGGAGAAAAAAGAATTTTCTCCTGAAACGATTGTAAAAGCAACGCTTGATAGAACGATTCCTGTCTTGATGACCTCGCTTGTTACTTCGCTCGCCTTACTCCCGCTTCTTTTTGTCGGTGATGCTCCGGGAAAAGAAATGCTTCACCCCCTTGCTGTGGTTATCTTTGGCGGATTAATCTCTTCCACGGCAATATCACTCTTTCTTACTCCTGCGCTCTTTTACCGATTTGGGAAAACAGCCACTTTACAGGTAAGAACGGAAGTTTCCGGATTCTAAAAAAATGAATACCAACATCAAAGGAAGAGATTCTCCTTTATTCAATTAAAAAAAATATACATTAAAAAATAAATAATACTTTTATGGACAACAAATTAATTATCGGCGCTCTCGTTGGCATATTACTCGGAGGATTCGGCGGATATTCTTTGGGACAGTCTTCTGGAGTCGGAATGAGTAAAGATGAGGTGGTAAAAACAGAACAAATGATGAAAGAAGCGGAAAAAACAATGGATACCATGGGAAAACAAATGCTTGAGAGCGGGACGATGATACAGGAACTCGGCATGAAATATAACGATGAAGGTCTCGTTTCTCAAGGGAAAGATCTTGTTATCCTTGGTGAAAAGTCACAGAAAGTTACCGAAAAAAATAACAAAATGATGGAGTAATCATTCGTTGTTTCGTAGGAATCCTCATATTTTACCATGGGGATTCCTCTCTAAATTGCGATTGCTTTTCCAAGGAAAAACAACATTAAATATGATACACTATACAATATGAAACTTATTTATTTTTACAACGAAGAATGGGAGAAAGAATACATTACTTCTCGGATGCCGAAGTGGGAGATTGTTTTTTTGGAGGGCTCAATACAAAAACATCAAGAATATAAAGACGAATCCGTTGAGGTACTCGCTGTTTTTGTGAACTCAAAAATCGGAGCGGAGGAAATGGATTGTTTTCCAAAATTGCGATTCATTGCGGCCCGTTCAACCGGTTTTGATAACATTGACCTAGTGGAAGCAAAAAAGCGTAATATTCAAATTTCCAATGTCCCTACGTATGGAGAAAACACGGTTGCTGAGTTTTCCTTCGCTTTATTGCTTTCTTTGTCGCGAAAAATCTATACTTCTTATAAAAACATTGAAATAAATCATTCGTTTTCCACGCAAGGTTTGACTGGATTTGATTTGAAGGAAAAGACTATCGGTATCGTCGGAACGGGGCATATCGGTATGAATGCTATTCGTATAGCGAAAGGGTTCGGAATGAACATCATCGCCTACGATGTTACCCCTAAAAAAGATGAAGCACAAGCTCTTGGGTTTGAATATGTTTCTTTTGATGATATCCTTGCTCGCTCTGATATTATTTCTCTCTACGCGCCATATAACGAGCATACGCACCACATGATCAATCATCAGAATGTTGAAAACATAAAACATGGCGCATGGCTTATAAATACGGCGCGCGGTGGATTGGTTGAAACGGATGCGTTGGTATATGCTTTGGAAAAAGGCATTATTGCCGGGGCGGGATTAGATGTTTTAGAAGAAGAAAAGAACACAAGCGATGAAACGGCTTTGTTATTGGGAGAACATCCCATGGAGGAAGAATTGAAACTGGTACTGGCCAATCACTATCTTATTTGGCACAAAAACGTCATAATTACGCCTCATAATGCGTTTAATACCCGCGAAGCCATTACAAGGATTCTTGATACTTCGGTAAAAAATCTGGAAGCGCACCACACCGGAAATCACATAAATCTTGTTACAGAAAAATAAAATTATGAAAGACAAACAAACCTATACGTTTCATGTAAATGGAATGCATTGCAAATCTTGCGCCTTGGTCACAGAACACACTCTTGATGGAGTCTCTTTTGTGGAAAACGCAAAAGTAAACACTCATCAGCAATCAGTATCCGTATCGGGCGAATTTGGCGAAAAAACAAAAGAAGAAGTTGCGGAAGAACTTACGAAGGTTCTTTCTCCGAAAGGATATTCACTTTCACTTGAAAAGACGATCATAAAGAAAAAATGGGAAGAGTTTTTAATCGCTGTCCCTTTTGCTGTTGCCTTTACTCTTTTATTTGTGTTTTTACAAAAACTTGGACTGGTGGACTTTGTGGACGCAAGTTCTATGACCTATGGCACGGCATTTTTAATTGGAATTATCGCCTCACTTTCCAGCTGCATGGCAGTCGTCGGCGGACTCGTTCTGTCTTTATCTGCAACTTTTGCCGAAGAAGGGAAGAGCCTGAAACCTCAAGTTTTTTTTCATCTTGGCCGAATTATTTCTTTTTTCCTTCTTGGTGGGTTGATCGGACTGATCGGTTCCGCTTTTCAGTTGAGTTCTTTCGGGGTTTTCTTTCTCAGTTTTCTTGTCGGATCAGTGATGCTCATTATGGGAATCAACCTTCTCGGCGTTTTTCCTTGGGTGAAACGATTACAGCCGGGAACGCCGAAGTTTATTTCCCGCAGAGCTCTTAATGTTTCAAATATCGCGCATACGGCTACGCCGATATTGATCGGTATCGCCACCTTTTTTCTTCCATGCGGTTTTACTCAGTCCATGCAGATCTACGCGCTTTCCACCGGAGATTTTTTGAAAGGCGGTTTGACTATGCTTTTCTTTGCTCTCGGAACATTTCCAGCTCTCTCTGTTTTGAGTTTTGGTTCTTCTTTTATAACCTCCACGCAAAAAAAGGGTGTTTTCTTTAAAACTGCCGGTCTGGTCGTTATCGCTTTTGCTTTATTCAATATCATCAATAGTTTAGTCGTTATCGGCATACTTAAACCGGTATTTAATTTTTAATTATCATGGCTTCCACAAAAACTATTTCATTTTCCATTCTTGCTGCCGGAGTTATTATTGCCATCGCCGTTCTTTTTACCGATCTGTACGCGCCAAAAAGAACCGTACCTGTTCCTCCCCCCAATAACGCCTTTATTCAAGGGGGGAAACAGACGATTGAGATCATTGCAAAAGGAGGGTTTAATCCAAAAAATACCGTTGCCAAATCGGGCGTTCCCACCACACTTAAAATAACGACAAAAGGAACATTTGATTGTTCTTCCACGGTAAGTATTCCCGAACTCAATATCGTGAAAAATTTGCCGAATACCGGCATTACGGAAATTGACCTCGGTACTCGGGAGCCGGGGGTTTTATCGGGTACTTGTGGAATGGGTATGTATCCTTTTGAAATCAATTTTATTTAGTTTGGGTATGGCGTACTTACTAAATTTGTTGATATATTCAAAAACCTACAGAGGTTTTCTCGTTAAAATAGTTTCAGTATATTCAACGAGTGGAGGTTTGGAAGGATATAGAGGTTTGGAATATATTTGTTCAAAATTAAGAACTTCCCACTTTGAATAAACCTCTTTCAGCTCGTCACTTTTCAAAAGATAAATCGGGTAGCCTTTTTCGTTTGTTTTCTCAAAAGGTTCTTCTTTTGCAACAAAAACAGAAACGATATTCAATCCACCTTGTGTAGTGTGTTTTTGAATCATTTCAAAAAATGCATTTCTTTCTTTTTTTGTAAAATGATGAAGAA
>Ga0163199_1000538_pt1 | contig 23817 bp, 23 predicted proteins | sample PL_2010_150m_FD_113537 | JGI IMG/M metagenome (GOLD analysis project Ga0163199, IMG submission 113537) | Freshwater microbial communities from Powell Lake, British Columbia, Canada to study Microbial Dark Matter (Phase II) - PL_2010_150m | ecosystem: Environmental > Aquatic > Freshwater > Lake ...
ATTCTGTTACGCCCGGAAATAATTATACCGTTGTTGTCGGTACTACAAACACAGGTGCAAGTTCATATTTTATTTCCACTGCGACTGTTAAAGGTGTCGGTGGAAGCGGTACCAGTCCTGGAAGTTACACTGGAGATGGCGGAGGTAGAGGAGGGTTCGGTACTTATGCGGGGGGTGGTGCCGGAGGATATTCCGGGACTGGTGGCGACGGTCCTGGACAACAAAGTGGCGGTTTCCAAAACGGTTTTTCGGGTACTGGCGGTGCCGGTGGTGGCGGTTGGTCGTGGGAGAATAGCGGAAGCAGTATGAGCGGTGGTGGTGGTGGTGTCGGTCTTTATGGAGCGGGCAGTTCCGGTGGCGGTGGCAATAGTGCCGGTAATTGTGGCGGTGGTGGCGGTAGCAGTGGAGGTAGCGGAAACTCCTGTCCCTGGCCGCCGTATCGTGGAAGCAATGGTGGAGCTTATGGCGGCGGTGCTGGGCAAGGTGGTGATGGCGATGGAACACCGGGAGGTGGCGCCTGCCGTATCATCTGGCCGGGCACGACGCGTCAGTTCCCGTCCACCAACACGGGGGATATGTAAGAAATAACTCACAACTTACAACCAACAACCTACGACAAATAAATTGAAGAGTTGCGTTGATGCGATAATGTGCCGACGCAATTACCTTTCTTTACTTTTGACATCTTAAGCACTGGGGTTATAATAAAACCATGATACTCGAATATCTTTTGGAACAAATTCAAAGAGCGCGATATGAGCTTATTGACGAGGGCAAGCGCTATTACGGCGAGATCCCGAACCTTCGCGGCGTTTGGGCTACCGGCAAATCTTTGGAAGAATGCCGCGCCAATCTTTTGGGAGTGCTGGAGGGCTGGCTTACCATCCGGCTTAAAAAAAATCTTCCCTTGCCAAAGCTGAAAACCCGCGAGAGAAAAAAGATAACGATGTATGTCTAAGATTTCCCCGATTACCAGAGATGAACTTGTTAAGAGATTGAAAAAATTCGGGTTCGGCGGGCCATATCAAGAGGGAAAACATCCGTATATGATTAAAAACAATATTTCTCTTACAGTTCCTAATCCGCATGAAGGAGATGTAAGCGTTGATTTGCTGGTCAGGATATTAAGGCAAGCCGGCATCAGCCGAAATGAATGGCTAAGACGTTAAACGACTAATGTTTACAGGCGCCGCCGTGGACTATTCCGGCGCCGTCCGCATTATCTGGCCCGGCACGACTCGTTCGTTCCCATCAACCAACGCGGGGGTATGTAAAAATTGAAGCAATTGGGCAAATGGCCAATGGAAAATAGAAAATAACGGAAAAGCAAAAGCAAAAGCAAAAAATAAAAACTGTTCTCTAAAACATTTCTTCCTGTCCGTCTTCTTCGGGAGCTTCGATTACAAGCGGCTCGGTCCCCATTGATTCGCCAGTTATCTTCATAAAGTCTTTATCGATTTTCGTAAACTCTTTATTGGCGCTGTTGTACATATTCACGGTCGTTCCGAGATTTTTGCCGAGTTTTTTCATATACCCGTCGTAGCTTACCAAGTGCTTTTCGAGATTGATAACCTGTTTGATGATTCCCTGCGCCTGTTCGGAAATCTTTTGGTTTTTAAGTCCCTGCAAAACTGTTTGAAGATACGCGAGGAAAGAAGTCGGTGAAACGACTATTACTTTTTTCTGACCGGCATAGCTGATAAGATTTTTCGTATCGTCGGTTATCGCCCCTACTTTATTTATAAGAAGGTCGTAATACACCGCTTCCGAAGGGATGAACATAAACGCGAAGTCCATCGTGCTTTCTTCCGGCTTTACGTATTTGGAAGTTTCGTCAATCCTGTTCTTGAGGTCGCTGATAAAAGCGGATTCGTATTTTTTTCTGTCGGTATCGTCGCGGGCCTCGAGAATCCTGTTGTAATTTTCCAAGCTGAACTTGGAATCAATGGGGATGATGCGCTTATCAACGAATACGACCGCGTCAACGATTACGCCGTCTTTGAAAGCGTATTGCATTTTATACGCGCCTGGCGGAAGCACGTTCTTTAATACGGTCTCCAGATAGTACTCGCCCAGAATTCCGCGCTGTTTCGGATTTTTCAGAATATCCTGAAGATTTTTTAGCTGGTCGGCGAAATTTACGACCTGTTTATTTGTTTCGTCTAGCCGGACGAGGCGTTCCGTTACATCCCTGATAATTTTGGCGCTTTCGCCGAACTGCGTTTGGAGCTGCGTTTGCATCGTCCGTGTAGATTCGCCGAGTTTCTGGTCCAGGGTACGCCTCAACTCATTTATCGTATTCTGCAGGAGAAGCATCGACTGGTCGGGTTCGGTATTTTCATCGCGCTTCTTGATGGCCGACCAAATAAAATAAAAACCGATTCCTAATGCGGCAAGGATTATTAATAAGAAAATACTTTGACTCATTTTGGGGATTTATCAACAGGTAATCTATATTTTGATTATTGTTGTGGAAAAGAAACTGGCTTTTTATAACTTTATACATTATAATACATTAAAATTTTCCGACAACCGCATTATCCCGCCCGCCAAAGACAACTTCGGCAGGCAGATAAATTCAAATCTAAATTTTATCTTGCCAAACCACAAAAAAATGAAAACCCATTATTACTGCAAGAGTTGCGATATATTTTTTTGGGACGAGAAAGAAACGCCCAACATAAACAGGATTCATAACAAATGCGGTTCGCAGGCTAAGCTTTTGAATCATATTCCTGAAACGGAATCCGAAGAAAGTTAATTCTCCTTTAGCAGATCTGCTTACATATGAAGAAGCTCAGATTTTTTAAAAAACTAGGGCCCGGCTTAATTACGGGCGCCTCCGACGATGACCCGTCGGGGATATTGACGTATCTTCAGGGCGGCACACTACTCGGCCTAGCCTCGCTGTGGACGGCGCTTTTCACCCTGCCGATGATGTATTTCATACAGGAGATGTCCGGACGCATAGGCCTCGCAACCGACAAAGGGCTTATAGAAATCATCAAGGAAAATTATTCGAAGAAAATACTTTTTCTGATAGTTTCCATTTCCACTATAGTCATAACCATAAATATAGGCGCCGACCTTCTTGCCATAGGGACTTCCATTAACGGCATTGTACCTGTTGGAAATTGGATAATCCTTCCCCTTGTCGCGCTCTTGATACTTTTTTGTACGATCCGGTTCCCGTACAAAAAATTCGCGGGCATTTTGAAATGGCTGACCTTGAGTTTATTCTTTTACGTCATCGCGGTTCTTTACCTGGAAGTGGACTGGCTTGCGGCGATAAAAAGCACGTTCATTCCGTCAATTGCGTGGAATAAAGATACGATTTTGATAATCGCCGCGATTTTCGGAACAACAATTTCTCCGTATCTTTTTTTCTGGCAGGCCAACGAGGAAGTTGAAGAAAAGCTTGAATTTGAAAGGAGATTTGCATTATCGGAAACGGAAGCTACAAAAAGGGAAGTCAAAGATATGAGAAGGGACACATTCGCCGGGATGCTTCTTTCCAATGTCGTTGCTTGGTTCATAATGTGCGGAGCGGCGAACATAGCGGGTTCGTCGGGCGCCGCGGGCATAGGCAATTTTTCTCAGGCATCGGCTGTTTTGCGCCCGCTGCTTGGCGAATGGGCGTATCTGGCTTTTGTCATTGGGATAGTCGGAACGGGACTCTTGGCGATACCGATACTCGCGGGGAACATAGGATATATGTTCGCAGAGACTTTCGGATGGCATAAGGGAATAAATAAAAAATTCCATGAGGCAAAGAGTTTTTACGGAGCGATAACGATTGCGACGCTAGTTGGCCTGGCTATGGATTTTATCGGGCTTGATCCGATTGGTCTGTTGATTTATACGGCTTTGTTTTACACCATCATAACTCCGCCGATAATCTATTTAATTATCAGGATAGGCAACAACAAAAAAATAATGGGCGAATGGGTTAATTCCAAGACCTCCAACATTTTTGGTATAATCACTCTGATTGCCTCTGCGGTATTGGTTGTAGCTTATCTGGCGACTTTAGTTACATAATTTTACCGTTGCCAGTTAATAAATTTGATCGTGCGCCAAAAAGCGGATTACAATCGTATACTTGTACTGACTATGCATAAAAAATGAAAAAACTTTTACTCTCTGTCGGACTGATAATCGCTTTCGCGTTTTACGTTGTTTTCAGCAATTCAAAATCCATTCCCTTGAATTTGCCTACGAATCAAACTTCCGGAACAACCAATCAACAACAGCCGCAAAGTAAGGCAAGTGCATCGGCAGTCGTTCCGTCGGGCGATGATTTTGGTGAAGATGACGATGTTCCCGCAAGATGGGTCCCGAAGTCGATGATTGGCGGTTCGGCCGCCTCATCGGCGTCAAGTGGCACTGTTCAAATGCCGCCAAAAGGAATGATGTCGGGCGCAACGGGAAATATGATGGGTCAATATAGAAACGGTTCGTACACGGGAAATGTCACCGATGCTTATTTCGGCAATGTTCAGGTGAAAGCAATAATCCAGGGCGGTAAAATTGCGGACGTTCAATTTTTAGAGTATCCGAAAGACCGTTCGACTTCACTTAAGATAAGCAACGATGCCATGCCGATTCTGACACAAGAGGCTGTTCAGGCACAGAATTCCAATGTCGACATAGTTTCCGGCGCAACTCAGACGAGCGAAGCCTTTCGCGTATCGCTTGCTTCGGCGCTCGCACAGGCGAAATAATTTTAACGGTATATGAAAAGAGAAAGAACGATTATGGGCATGCCCGTATCGGTTGAAATCGCAGATTCTTCTGCTGAAGAAAATATGTTTAACGAAGTATTTTCATATTTCGATTACGTTGACGGAAAATTCAGCATTTACAAGGAAGAAAGCGAGATATCAAAAATAAACAGAAAAGAGCTTGATGAAAAAGATGCGAGCGCCGACATGCGTGAGATTTTTGCTCTATCTGAAAAAACAAATAAGGAAACAAAAGGATATTTCGACATAAAGACTCCGGAAGGAAAATACGACCCGTCCGGTTTGGTAAAAGGCTGGGCGATTTTTAATGCCGCTAAAATAATCAGTAAGGCAGGCTTACATAATTTTTACGTGGAAGCCGGCGGCGACATACAGACAAGCGGAAAAAATGAAAAGGGAGAACCGTGGCGCGTCGGCATCAGAGATCCGTTTAAAAAAGATGAAATCGTCAAAGTAATCGCGGTTAGCGGCGAAGGGGTGGCAACTTCCGGAATTTATGAACGCGGGGAACATATTTACAATCCGAAGACAGGCGGCGTGCCGAAGGATGTCGCTAGCCTTACAGTTGTTGGCCCGGATATTTACGAAGCCGACAGGTTTGCCACGGCGGCTTTCGCCATGGGTGCGGACGGGATAAATTTCATAGAAGGCCTAAGGGGCTTTGGAGGATATATGATTGACTATAAGGGCATTGCAACAATGACCAGCGGTTTCAAAAAATACATCGTATGATTATAAGTAAGACAATTATCAAATGTTTACCGTTATAGACAATTTCTTGAACAGGATAACAATGTACCGGCTGGTACTCTACTATCTTGTTTTTCTTTTGATCGCCGCATCCATTTTCGGATTTTTCGGAATTTTGCATTACAGCCCGCTGGCCATAATATTTTCCGCGCTGATTCTTATTTTCGTTTCGTGGGTAGTCAACGAACTTTTCTCGCGCGTTTTCGGAGCTCAGCCGAACGTTGAATCGGTTTATATAACCGCATTTATTCTTGCGCTTATAATCGATCCTGCGATGCCGTCGGAAACGGCTAAAATAGTTTTTCTCATATGGGCGGCAGTTTGGGCGATGGCCTCCAAATACATATTTGCCGCATACAAAAAGCATATATTCAATCCGGCAGCTTTTGCCGTGGCCCTGACTGCTTTTACCATAAACGAATCGGCTTCCTGGTGGGCCGGAGGCAATTTGCCGATGATGTTTTTCGTAATTGCCGGCGGAATTTTGGTTGCAAGGAAAATGCGTCGCTTTCATTTAGTTTTTGCTTTCCTGGCGGCAGGCCTGGCAATATCGGTTTTGACAGGGGATTTGAGTAATCCTTTTGCGACTTTGGAAAAGGCGCTTCTGCACGCCCCGTTCTTTTTCTTCGCGTTCGTGATGCTGACCGAGCCGTTAACTACTCCGCCTACGCGGGGGCTTAGAATTATCTACGGCGCTATTGTCGGTTTGCTTTTTGCTCCGGCGGTACACTTGGGAACCGTTTATTCGACGCCGGAACTTTCGCTGCTTGCGGGAAACGTGTTTTCTTATCTTGTCAGCCCGAAGAAAAAATATATTTTGAAACTTTTGAGAAAAGAAGTTGCTGGCGACGGAACTTACGATTTTATTTTCAAACCGGAAGAAAAAGTCGAATTCCGCGCAGGACAGTATATGGAATGGACTCTGGGACAGGACAAGCCTGACAGCCGCGGCAACCGGAGATATTTCACGATAGCTTCTTCACCGACCGAAAACGAAATACGGATGGGGGTAAAATTCTATGACAAACCCAGTACTTTCAAAAAGAAAATGCTGTCACTTGAGCCCGGTAATGAAATGATGATGGGACAGCTTGCCGGTGATTTTAAGCTGCATTCAAATCCTGAGAAAAAGCTGGCGTTTCTGGCGGGCGGCATCGGCGTGACGCCGTTTCGTAGCATGGCTAAATATCTTTCCGACAAAAATGAGAAACGCGACATAATTCTTTTGTATTCAAATAGAACGCCTTCGGAAATCGCCTATAAGGAAATTTTCGACGAGGCCGGTTTGAAGACCGGGATGAGAACGGTTTATGTTTTAACATCTCCGGGTCAGCAGATTCCTTCCGGAATCAACGCGCGTGCCGGAATGATAAACAGGGAAATGATTGGAATGGAAATTCCGGATTATATGGAAAGGACATTTTATATATCCGGACCGCATTCCATGGTTACGGCCATGGAAAAAGCTTTGCGCGACATCGGCGTTAAAAGTAGCAGGATAAAGACAGATTTCTTCCCGGGATTTGCTTAGTCAGTCTTTGCGCATATTTATATTGTGACAATATAGCGCTTTTGTGTCACAATAAACACCTGAAAGAAAGCTTTATTTAAAAATGAAAGAAAAAACAGATAAAGAACTTATTGACGCCTATCTCGGCGGAAACGAAGAAGCTTTCAAAGAGCTTGTTTCCCGCCATATGAATAACGTTTATAAATTCACTTACCGCTATTTTAACGACAGAGATAAGGCCGAAGATGCCACCCAGGAAACTTTCGTAAAGGCCTGGAAGAATATAAAACGGTTCGATACGGACAGGAAATTCATAACCTGGCTTTTTGCCATTGCAAAAAACACTTGTCTCGACATTATAAAAAAGAAAACCCCGGTTTCTTTCAGCAGGCTCGAGGCCGAAAAGGAAATGGACATAGCCGACCTTATTCAGGACGAAAGTCCGTTGCCTGACGAACTCGCCGAAAGATCGGAAAAGAAAGAAGCAATAGATGCAATTCTTCAGCGGATACCGGCTGATTACAGAATGGTCCTTTTCCTGCGTTACAACGACCATTTGAAATTCAGAGAAATAGCCGAAGCACTGAACGAATCTTTAAATACCGTAAAAAGCCGTCACTTGAGAGGGCTTAAAATAATGAAAAAACTGATGAAAAAGGAATAGGTGCACCAAGTTGCTGGGTTTAATCGTATTTATCCCAGAACTCTCATGATTATGTTAAAAGATTACGAAAAAATTTTTTTCCGCATCGAGCATCCCAAGCCGTCAGCCGGTCTTTTGGGCCGCATACTGTCCCGCATTCAGTCCGAAAGAGAATCAATGGCAATCCGAAGGAAACTTTTCTGGCTGTCCGCTTTTTCAGTTGCTTCTTTGCCGCTTATCGGTTTCTCGCTGCTCGCTTTTCAAAGTAGCGCGTCGGAATCCGGATTATTCCAGCTTGTTTCACTGGCATTCACCGATTTTTCAGTAATAGTTTCCCATTATCAGGATTTCGCCATGTCTGTCGCCGAAGCATTCCCGGTTTTGGCCGTAGCGGGGCTTTTGGGAGGAATCCTGATATTTTTCGAATCATCTTTGGCTTTGGTTCGAAACGCCAGGGTTGCTTATAAATTAAATTCGTAAAAATATGGATAAATTTTTTCACTGGGTTAAATCAAACAGATTCGTTTCCTTTGTCGCCGTTATAGCCGTCCTACTTCTAGTTTTCGGAGCCGGAATGTCGGCGGGTTACCATCGCGCGCTTTTTGCTTCTGATTGGGGTCGCAATTACTACAATAATTTTTACGGCGGCGGACCCAGATCTATGCCGATGATGGGATTTTCGGACAGGGGATTTATGGGAATGCACGGCACAGTCGGAACGATAATCGATATTTCCAGTTCGACAATTTCCATAAAGGGCCAGGACAATGTTGAAAAATCCGTTGTTATCGACGGCGATGAGGTTATAAAAAGCGGCGGCGGCGCGATTCCCGTTTCCGATTTGAAAGTCGGAGACAGTATCGCCGTCATAGGCGGCCCTAATGCCAACGGGCAGATTGAAGCGAAATTTATCAGAATTTTTCCGGCACAAAAAGCAGTCTCCCCAAGCCCTAGAAAATAAATATTAATTTACCGGATTTATGGAAAGAATAAAAAAGTTCGTTACGAAACATAAAATGGTTTCGTCGATTATTCTGGTTATTGCAGCATATGGTTTTTATCAGGGGTATAGATCTTTTTTCGGCGTAGGCGCCGCTGCCCCGCAGTATGCACTCGAGACCGTTCAACGCGGTACCTTGGTTACCTCGGTTTCCGGTACGGGACAAATTTCAGCTTCGAACCAATTCGATATCAAGCCCAATAATGTTTCCGGCAACGTTATTTATTTGGGAGTGAGCGAGGGTCAAGGAGTGAATGCCGGGGCTTTAATAGCGCAGCTTGATGCCTCCGACGCTCAGAAAACCGTCAGAGATGCCGAAGTCAATTTGCAGTCGGCGAAATTGAGCCTTCAGCAGCTACAGCTTTCGTCAGCCAATACGGATAAACTTATCGGCGACGCCTTTTCTTCGATCTCAAACACTTTTTTGGATCTTCCCGTGATAGCAAGCGATGCGAAACAAATAATATCAAGCGACGACCTTAATCCTAAAAATCAGGCCAACAACGATTTTTACAAGAATTTCGTAAGCCAAAGCGACTCGGTAAATTCCAGCAAGATTTCCATTCTGGTAGACTCGGCGCTTTCCGATTATTCGGCCGCCAAAGCGGATTACGACGACGCTTTTCTTTCCTATAAAAACACCACGAGGTATGTAGACCAGACTACTATCGAGGCTCTTCTCAAAAAATCGATCAAGTCCGTTACTTCAATGGCTCAAACTCTCAAAGATGAACAAAACGTAATCGATTTTTTGAATGACTATTCTACAAACACCGTTTCCAAAAAAGTGCCGGCTCTTTTCGCGACATACAAAAACACGCTGAAAACGGATATCGGACAGGCAAATTCTCATCTAGCCGATTTAACTTCTATTTATAATTCGATTCAAAACGCACCTCTCGATATTCAATCGCAGCAACTTTCCATTCAGCAAAAGGAAAACGCTCTCGCCGACGCCAAAGCCAATTTATCATATTATTACATTCATGCTCCGTTCAGCGGCATTGTCGCCAAATTGAACGTCAAGAACGGCGACTCCGTATCCGGGAGTACCGTTGTGGCGACAATGATAAATTTCCAGAAAATCTCGGAAATTTCTCTGAATGAAGTGGATGTCAGCAAAGTGAAAGTCGGACAAAAAGCCACTCTTACATTTGATGCTTTGCCGGACCTGACTTTGACCGGGAAAGTAGCCGAGATAGATACCATTGGCACGGTGGCGCAGGGTGTCGTCACGTACAACGTAAAAATCGTCATAGACACCGAGGATTCCAGGGTCAAGCCGGGAATGAGTGTTTCGGCTTCGATAATCACGGATGTGAAAAACGACATACTTCTTGTTCCTAATTCGGCGGTTAAATCAAGCGGCAATTCTTACTATGTCCAGGTTTTTGACGCTTCAGCGGTTTCTTCCGCTGCGTCAAGCGGACAGGGAGTAACCTCAACGGTTCTTCCGCGGCAGGTTTCGGTAGTAACGGGCGCATCCAACGATTCGATGACCGAAATAATTTCCGGACTCAAAGAAGGCGATACCGTGATTACGCAGACGATAACCGGCTCAACGCAGGCGCAGTCCACGCAAAGTTCGGGATTTAGAATACCCGGACTAACGGGCGGTGGCGGGACTTTGAGAACGGGTACTGCCGGCGGCCGCTAAAACATTCCATGATTGAATGCAGGAACGTCAAAAAATCTTATAGTAACGGCGATATTGAAACTGTCGCACTGAAAGATATTTCTTTCAGAATAGAAACCGGAGAATTCGTCGCCATTATCGGACCTTCGGGTTCCGGAAAATCGACATTGATGCATATTCTCGGAGCACTTGATACGCCGACCTCGGGAACTTATTCGTTGGACGGGCATGACGTTTCAAAATTGTCGGACGACGAATTGGCCGAAATAAGAAAAAACAAAATAGGTTTCGTTTTCCAGTCGTTTAATCTTTTGCCGAGGGCTACCGTTCTTCGGAACGTTATGCTTCCTTTGGTTTACGCGGAAATCCCGAGGGAGGAAAGGGTAAAAGTGGCAGAAAAATCTCTTACGGCCGCGGGATTGCAGCAAGACAGATGGAATCATCTTTCGAATCAGCTTTCCGGAGGCCAGATGCAGCGCGTGGCCATTGCCCGGGCACTTGTCAACAATCCGGCCATCATACTTGCGGACGAACCGACGGGAAATCTCGACACCAAGACCGGCGAAATAGTTTTGGAAACTTTCCAAAATCTGAACGACGAAAGCGGGCATACGATAATTCTGATAACTCACGAAATGTACGTTGCCGAGCACGCCGACAGGATTATTCGTTTGCAGGACGGCTTGATAATCAGCGATACGGAAAATATTAAGAAGATAAAAGCCAACTCCAAAAACCAATGAAAACTGCCGATATAATAGAAGAAACATATTCATCTTTGACCGTTAACAAAGCAAGGTCCGGCCTGACCATGCTGGGAATAGTTATCGGCATAAGTTCGGTGATAGCCATGATTTCGATAGGCCAGGGCGCCCAGGGCGCGATACAGGCGAATATACAGTCAATCGGCTCAAATCTAATTTTGGTTATGCCGAGTTTTCAGAGAGGAATCGGACAGCAGGTTAGTGCGGGTCGCGGCTCGGCGGTAACCCTTACCCAGGAAGACGCGGACGCCATTCAAAAGGAAGTCTCGCTTATAAGCGCCACCGCTCCGGAAATTTCAAGAAGATACCAGATTACCGCCAGAGGAACGAATACCAATACAACGGTTACCGGCACGGTAGGAGCGTATACGGCAGTAAGAAACATTCAAGTCGATTCAGGTTCATTTATTTCGGACCAAAACGTGCTCAGTCTTTCTAAGGTTGCGGTATTGGGGCCTACGACCAGAGATGATCTTTTCGGCGCCGGTTCAGATCCTATCGGCCAGACAATACGCATAAATAAAGTTGATTTCAAAGTCATCGGAGTAACCAAGTCCAAGGGCGGAACTGGTTTTTCGAATCAGGATGATATCGTTTTTGTGCCGCTTTCCACGGCGCAGCGATTTCTGGCCGGCGACACTTATGTGACCACCATAAGTGTCCAGGCGGTTGACCCGAATTCGATGTCGGCTGTTCAGGAGCAAATCACAAATCTTCTTCTTGACAGACACCGCGTATCGAATCCGCAGCTGGCCGATTTCCAGGTGCTTAACCAGTCGGATATAGTTGCCGCCGCTTCTTCGGTGACAAACACTTTTACGATGCTTTTGGCATCGATTGCCGGCATATCCCTTCTGGTAGGAGGTATCGGGATTATGAATATGATGCTGACTACCGTTACTGAGCGCACGCGCGAAATCGGTCTGAGAAAAGCAATTGGAGCGAAGAGAAAGGAAATTAGTACGCAGTTTTTGTGGGAATCGGTGATGCTCACTTTCATTGGCGGGACTATCGGAGTGGTTTTGGGCTGGATTATTGCTTTTGTTATTTCCAATTTTGCCGGAATAGCCACGAGTGTTTCCCTTAGTTCGATAATTCTGGCATTCGGCGTGTCGGCTGGCATAGGAATAATTTTCGGGTATTACCCCGCCAAACGCGCCGCCGGCTTAAACCCAATAGAAGCTTTGAGATATGAATAAGGAAAAGACAAGGTCGAAACAAAAAGTTGGGAGGGTGAACAAAATAAAATGGAAAAAATAAAAATAAACAAAAAATATTTGCCGATTGCCGTGACTGCGGTCATTGTGGCAATAATATCTTTTTACGGCGGCATGAGATATGGGCAACAGAGCATTACTGGCGCGCGTCAGCAGTTTATTCAGGCTCGCGGCCAACGGCTCGGCGGATTTCAGTCGGGCGGGGGATTTGTCACCGGACAGGTTTTGAGCAAAGACGCGCAAAGCATAACCGTAAAAATGCGCGACGGGAGTTCCCGTATAGTTCTTTATTCCAGTTCCACTTCGGTTAACAAACCGGTTGCCGGTTCAATAAATGATATTTCCACGGGAATTGAAGTTATGGTTGGGGGAACGCAAAATTCCGATGGCAGTATCACGGCCCAGTCCATTCAGTTAAGGCAGGGCGCGCAGGGACAATAAAGCCGGCGCATCAAGCTACCGGCGCAAGCTTGATAAGCGTCCCGATTTTTATCGGGGCGTTTTTATTTGAATATATTTTCCAAAACAGCCGTTAATACGGATTATTGAGCGGCTGTACTACCGTAATCGAGAATTGGCGGGATGTCGTTTCCTGTCCCGAAGTAAGTGTTATCGTAAACTGATACGTCCCGGGCATTTGCGAAAGTCCGGAAATAACGCCGTCGGTCCGACACGGGGCTTGTGAGCATGCAGCTCTCGAGACAATCATTCCGGGAGGGAGTTTCCCTTCCGTAATTCTCCAGTTATAACTTTCCGCTCCGCCAATCGCGGAGATTTTGGCGTTATACCGTGTTCCACCCATTGCCTGCGCCAGTATATCCGTTGTTATTGTCAGAGGAGGAAGGGGAATTATGTGAAATGGCGTAGCATTGCTGACGCCGTTTTCGTTCGAAACAATTATATTGTAATCGCCAGACTGTATAACAGATGTCGGGCAGTTCGTTTTTGTTTTTTGATTGCATGGAGATGACGGCAATTGAAATACCATTGTTTTGCCGTCTTTCGACGCCACATTAATCAGTGCGTATTTTATGTCTCCTATCCAGACAGAATTTGTTTTCTTGGTGAATCCCGTTCCGGTAAGCGTTATTTTGTCGCCAATCTGACCGGAGCCCGGGTCAATTATACTAAGTACGGGTATAGCGTCGGAACCGTTGGAATTTTTCTTTGTGATTTGCGTCACGCCCGTCATATTTTTCCCCGATGAGTCAATAACGCCTTTTATGGTGATGAACATATCCTGTAAAAGGGGATTGGCTACCGTGACCAGGCTTCCGTCTCGCATGCGGAGCATAAAAGACCCGTCACTGTATGTCTGGGTAATGATACCATCGTAGTTTTTGGGTGTTTGGTTATTGTCCGCCATAACCCCTCGAGAGACGATAAAAGCCGTTACAAGCACAAAAGCCGCGATTAAAATCTTCGATAATTTGTTCATATGACTATACTATCACAATGGCCGGAAGCTTCAATTTTGCCTAAGTGTCGTGTTGTTATACAATTATCAACACGGGCATAGTCACCCCGTAGATACATAAAAAACAAAATGCACAAACTTCCCGATTTAACTTACGGGTACGGAGATTTGGAGCCGTACATTGACGAGAAGACGATGGAGATCCATCACTCCAAACATCACAAAACTTACGTCGACAAACTGAATGCGGCCATCGAAAAGCACCCAGAACTTGGAGATAAAACCGCCGAAGAGCTTTTATTGTCTATTGATTCCGTTCCGGAAGACATCAGGACAACGGTCAGGAATAATGGCGGGGGACATCTCAATCATTCTTTCTTTTGGACTGTTATGAAAAAGAACGGCGGGGGCCTGCCTGCGCAGGCAGGACTGCCTGGTGGAACTCTTGCTGCCGCGATTAACTCATCTTTCGTCGACTTCAATACTTTCAAGGAAAAATTTTCAAACGAAGCCGCGGGATTTTTCGGAAGCGGTTGGGTCTGGCTTGCTTTGGATAAAGACAAAAAAGCGATTATTACCGGAACAAAAGATCACACCAATCCGATAATGAACGGACAAACGCCGATCATGACACTTGATATCTGGGAACATGCCTATTATCTCAAATATCAGAACCGCCGGCCGGAATATATTGAAAACTGGTGGCATGTTATTGACTGGGACGCGGTTCAGAAATATTTTGACGCCGCGAAATAGCTTATCGCAAATAGCCAATAGCAAATAGAAATTAAAGCAATTAGCCATTTGCCCTTTGCGATTCGCCAATATCATGGATAAACTAAACGAAGACGCCCTAAATTTGCATCGGAAAAATCACGGCAAGCTTGAGATAAAAGCCAAGGTTTCAATCGAGAATAAACACGACCTTTCGTTGGCTTACACGCCTGGCGTCGGTTACGTCAGTTCGGAAATCGGAAAGAATAAAGAACTGGCACGCGAGCTTACACTGAAAAGCAACTCGGTCGCCATCGTTTCCGACGGCTCGGCGATTTTGGGGCTCGGCAATCTCGGCCCCGAAGCCGCCATTCCGGTAATGGAGGGCAAGGCCGTGCTTTTCAAAAGATTCGCGAACATCGATGGATTTCCGATTTGTCTGGCAACTCAAAATACGGAAGAAATAATAAAAACTATTAAATATATAGCGCCAGTTTTCGGCGGTATAAATCTGGAAGATATCGCCGCGCCGCGCTGTTTTGAAATAGAACGGCGGCTGCGCGAAGAACTTTCCATACCGGTGATGCACGACGACCAGCATGGCACCGCAGTTGTCGTTTTGGCGGGACTCATAAACGCCATCAAAGTAGCCGGTCTTAAAAAAGAAGAAGCGAAGGTTGTCGTCAGCGGCGCCGGAGCGGCGGGAGTCGCCGTGGTAAAAATGATTTTAGCTTTCGGATTCAGCGATATCATTGTCTGCGACAGCCAGGGGACTTTGAACGAAAAACGCACGGATTTGGAAAATGAAAAAAAGGAGCTGAGCATGACGACCAATCCGCGCGGCGTCACCGGGACTTTGGCCGATGCCATTATTGGCGCCGATATTTTTATAGGCGTCAGCAGAGCCGGAGTTTTAACGGAAGAGATGGTGCGCTCAATGGGCGAAAAGCCGATTATTTTCGCGATGGCCAATCCGGTCCCCGAAATAATGCCGGACATTGCCAAAAGAGCGGGAGCTTTCATCGTGGCGACCGGACGTTCGGATTTTCCAAACCAGGTGAATAATGTTATCGCTTTCCCGGGAATTTTTCGCGGGGCACTCGATAATCGCATAAAGCAATTCAAGGGTGAGATGTTTTTGAAAGCCGCGGAGAAACTGGCTTCTTTGGTAAAAAATCCCGGGCTCGAAAATATTCTGCCGACGGTTTTTGATAGAGGTGTTTCTGAAGCGGTGGCCGATGCAATAAGAGAGTAATTCAAGTCATTATGCCGGAGTCAAAAGAAATAGCTGTATTCGGGGGAGGATGCTTTTGGTGCACGGAAGCCGTTTTCGGGGAATTAAAAGGCGTTATTTCGGTTACGCCCGGATACGCCGGAGGCAATGCGCCGACCGGCGCTCAAAAACCGACCTATGAAGAAGTCTGCTCCGGCAAAACGGGACACGCCGAAGTGACAAAAATAGAATATGACCCGGAAAAAATTTCATACGCCGACCTTCTGACGGTATTCTTTGCAACGCACGACCCGACTACGCCTAACAGGCAGGGGAATGACGTAGGCACGCAGTACCGTTCCATAATTCTTTACACGACAGACAAACAAAAGAGCAAAGCTGAAAAATTCATAGAAAAGCTGAATGAGTCCGGAGAGAAAGTCGTTACGGAAATAAAGCCACTCGAAAAATTCTATGAAGCGGAAAATTATCACAAAAAATATTATGAAAACAATTCTTCGGCGTCTTATTGCCAGGTTGTAATAAGCCCGAAGCTCGAAAAGCTGAAAGAAAAATTCAATGAGTTATTAAAGTGAAGCGCGCCGAGTCCTTTGGGCTCGGCGCTTTGTTGAAACTGGAAATGGAAAAGAGCTGGGCGGGAGCCGGGAGGGATCATATCCTCATATCTCTCCTAAATCCCGATGGGATATTCGTTGCTATGTCCCCGTTGCCAGGGCCAGCAGGAACGACGTCGGGCGGCTCCGTCTGGTGTTCATCGTCTTCCTCCTGGATGGGTTCCTGCCGTTGCTCTTCGCTCCGGAAAGGGCTGCGGTAGATTCTGAAATACTTTGGACGACTTCCTTTCCACCAACCAGGGAAGTAGCCGCAAACTTTGCACCGGATTCCGTCGTAAGGTAGTTCAGTATTGCAGCTGGGGTTGGGGCAACACATCGAATCCTCCATCGGTTGAATAATGACAATGGTATAATAATCAAACAATGGCTGATTATCAAATCAGAAAAGACGAGGAATTGTCGCCAGAGTTGTATCGCGTGGCGCGCGAGAAGGGTACCGAAGCGCCGTTTACCGGAAAATACTGGGACAATCATGAAAAAGGAATATACAAATGTGCCGTATGCGGAACGGAGCTTTTTTCTTCGGATACGAAATTCGATTCCGGCACCGGTTGGCCTAGTTTTATGGAGCCTGCAGATCTTGAGAACGTGGAACTTAGGGAAGACAACAGTATGGGAATGAAACGAACGGAGGTTGTTTGCAAAAACTGCGGCGCCCACTTGGGACATCTTTTTGACGACCTGCCTGCGCAGGCAGGCGGGCCGAGCGAAAAGGGCGGCAAGAGATATTGCATAAATTCCGTTTGCCTGAATTTGGAAAAGGAAAGCAATTCCTGATATACTCCGACGTATAAACCTCTTAATACATAAAAAAATGGACGATAAAATTTTCAAGCCGAATCCGGGAAAAAATTTGGAAATAAACTTGGGAAACGAAGTTTATTTTCGCTTGCCGGTCAAAACCGGAATGATTACGGAAAAGGACAACCTATTCGAGCTTCTTGAGAAACACGTCAAGCCTTTTCTTATGTCGGGCGATATGATTTTCGTAAGCGAAAAAGTAGTGGCACTGATGCAGGGCAGAATAATCCCGATAGTCGACGTAAAGCCGTCATGGCTCGCACGGCTTCTGGCGAGAAAAGTTAAGAATAATTATGGCACGCCGGAATTCAAGGGGTTCGGACACGGTACGCCGATGGCTATGCAGCTTCTGATAGAGCAGGCCGGCTACCCGCGCGCTCTTTTGGCGGCCACTGTCTCAGCCGTCACCCGTCCGTTTGGCATTAAAGGAGCTTTTTACACGATAGTCGGGAAACTCGCGAAATCGGTTGATTCTCCGATGTCTTTTACAATTCAGCCGTACAACCGCTACGCGAAACTGGCTCCTCTGGACCCGGATGGCGTTGCTCGAAAGATAAAAGAAAAATTCGGTCATGAAGCGGCTATCGTTGCCGCCAATTACCGCGGCGTTTTTTCGCTCGGCAAATCCGACCGGAAAATTTCCGAAAAATTCATTCGCGATATTTTACGTGACAATCCACTCGGCCAGTCCGACGAATTCACGCCTTTTTGCATAATCAGGAAAAAAACCGCATAGCATTCGGAATTGAAAATTTATCGGTTTTAAGATATAGTTTTTCTACTTTGCCTGCCTGCGCAGGCAGGTTACTTTGACGTGTTATTACTTGGTTAAAAAAGGTGGTAATTCATCAATAATTGCGGGATCGTCCCTGGCCGCGCCCAAGGCGCAGCCGCGGGCAGGCCCTGGCTGCGCCGCGGGCAGGCTAATGGTAGGGCACAACAAAATGTACTTTGTTTATATCCTTAAAAGCTTGAAAGATGGGAAGTATTATGTAGGATTAACCTCGGATGTCCAGAAACGGCTCGGAAATCATAATTCCGGCCTGAATAAATCAACGAAGAACAGAAGGCCGTTTAAGTTGATATATTCTGAATCTCTCAAGCGCCGCAGCGAAGCAAGAGAAAGAGAAAAGTTTCTAAAAAGCTATTCTGGCGTGGAAGAGAAAAGAAAAATCATTCTGGAACATGATCAATAATTGCGGGATCGTCTAATGGTAGGACAGCGCCCTCTGAAGGCGTTTATCTTGGTTCGAATCCAGGTCCCGCAGCACCAGTCAACGCAGTATCGAGCGAGGCCGGAGAGCCACTATTTATTACACTATGACTCTTTCAGAAAATCCATATCAAGCAAAAAGAGTTGCTAAGAAACTTCTGAAAAATGCAAGAAAACAGTACCCGGGGAAAAATATAATCCTTAGAAATTTTATCGAAATTGTCATCGATGACCTTGATGATATAAATTACACACCGGGAATTTCAGAAAACAGCGAGAGCGCTATACTCCGTCCATTTAGAGTTTTAGTTAATGAAAGCCGGAACGTTGGGAGTGTAAATCATATTTTATACAAAGATAAAACCACTAATAAATGTTTTGTGGTGGGATCTCTCGTCTACACTTTTTATGCGAATAAGGTAAGGCGACTGTTATTCTTTCCTGGATCCCAACATAGGGAGCTTGCCCTACATTCTAGGGTTGGAAATTTAAAGGGAAAAAACTATGTTTTAGACCACATTACTCTTGAACCCGATCTAACTTGGCACTATACAGTATTTGTTGGTGGTAAAAAGCCCAATAAAAACCTACCATCAAATCCACTATATGTATCTCAAAATAAAAACCTATTCTTTTGGTTTTCCTTTAGTATTAAATCCCCAGCTCTTTTAGAACCTTTGTATGAAAAGTACAAATTTCAACTTGATACCCCAGGAGAAAAATTAGAAAAATACTTTAATATTTTAGATAAAGCTAATAGGAAAAAAGAGCCTCACATATTATATCAACCTGAACTAGAAGCAAATCAAAATGAGTTTATAAATTTTAGTTTTTGGATTGATAAAAGATTTTTGGGAGAATATCGGAAATTTCCCCAAAAGTCTGTTGTTTTACCAAAGAAATCTCCTTCTCCTAAATTATTCGCTACTTCTAATTCCCGTATTAAGATACACGGATTCCGTGGGAAAATCGTAGTTATTACCTCCAAACATTCCAATAACCTTCCTTCAAATATGGATATGATTATTGGTACAATGTAATCACACACGATTTTGATTGTGACCATGATGGGTCATTGGACTCCCAAGTCGACCATTAAAAACGCTTGCTGGGCTTGAAAGGTGGTGGTACCAGACCGAGGTGTCCAGCCAGTTTGGACTTTGCATGTAAAGTTCTTCGAATATCATTTTGTTTCTTGGATTTGTTAGAGGTTCGAACCAAGTGCGGAAGGCTCTCGCCAGACCCAAGTCCGGGGGGCCTAGTAGAGTTTTCTGTATCCACAGATAACGATAAATACATATTGACAAACGATAAGCACTAAATTAAGATGGAAATATGAAAAAAAGCTCAACAATATTTCTTCAGGTAGTCATTGTGCTCATCGGCATCGTGGCGCTCATCGTTATGATTCGGTTTCCCTTGACCGAGGGGAGAGCCGTGAACTTAGACCTGTTTAGTATTTATTCTGACCCGTTCATCATATATGGGTACATAGTATCTATTGCATTTTTTGTTGCGCTGTATCAGGCATTTAAATTACTCGGATACATCGGGCAAAATAAAGTATTCTCACTAAGCTCTGTGAAAGCTTTAAGGACTATAAAATATTGCGCAATCATATTAAGTGCCTCAATTGTAATGGCAGTACTGTTCATTATGACATCTCATAATAAAGACGACGATCCGGCGGGCTTTATTGCTATGGGTATTTTGACTACTTTTATTTCTATCGTAATCGCCACTGCCGCGGCCGTGTTTGAAAGAACTTTACAAAGTGCCGTAGATATAAAGTCCGAGAACGACTTAGTGGTGTAACGAGACCAACATGGCAATCATTATTAACATCGACGTTATGTTGGCGAAGCGGAAAATGAGTGTCACCGAACTTGCAGAGAAAGTGGGCATCACAATGGCTAATATTTCCGTGTTGAAAAACGGCAAAGCACGGGCGATCCGCTTCTCAACGTTGGGGGCAATTTGCAAGGCTTTAGAATGTCGGCCTGGTGATATTTTGGAATACAAGAAATAAGAAATGGTAAAAATTACAGTAGGAGTATAATTACCTTACCCCTGCAAACACACCTTCATTCCTGAACATTTTGACGGCTGTTTCCATCTCGTAGGAGTGCCAGCCCTCAAGAACAATGGTTCTAATGTCGTCCAGGGTTCGCAGCACTTAGTTTTTCTTCGAGCAAGGCGAGTTAGAAAAACAAGTGCCCCGAAGAAGCGAAGCGGAAGCGGGGCGTTTACCGCTTGAGATAGGTTCGGATTCCGAGAAGCAATATGCCATTTCTTGATCAACAACATTCTTATAAAATGGCCGAAGATTATCTTAATGATCCGGATAAGGTGGATGTTTTGATTAGCTTTCAATTCAGGTCTTCGGGGATTTTTGCAAAAAATAAATTCGAAAAAGAAGAATTGGGAATAAAACAATGGCAAGATGGGATCGCAATGGCCCTTATCCATAAGGTCATTTCAAAGAAACTTTTTGAAGAATTTTGCCAGCCATTAGATATAAAATCTAAAGACGAGGTACATAAAAGAATCCATCTCTCGCGTTTTATAGTTGGTTATATAAAACCTTACATCGCAACAGTAAATAAATATATATTGGATCAGAAATATCTTGAAGGACACATCCTAGTTAACACAATATCCCTTGTGGACATTTTTGAAGTAAGCGTAGTACAGAAAGACTCGAATCCTCTCAGGCTTGGAAATGTACTCTGGCCGACAGTTCTACCTGGTTTTCCCACCTCGAAGCTTTCTGCGGGAAATGATGCAGTATTTATTCGAGATTTGATTGACGCTATGACAGCGTACTTTGGTTATAATCTTGATGACTGTATTAGAAAAATTATTACATCATTTGAAAATTGCATCAAATATTATAATTTACAAACTTCGCAGAGGGACTTTATGAGCAAATTTTTAAGAAAGGTATTCAGGGTACCAAAAATAAAACTAGTCCTCAAAGAGTATGTAAGGGAACCGAGATATCTATACCAAGAGAGAGATTTAAAAATTCTTCGGGACAATTTTCTGTTTATTTACCACCTAAGAAACTTGATTGTTCATGATAAATTGAGAATTGATCCTAGTCAGACTACAGTTTGTCGCCAAGCTATAGGTACTTTAATTTACATTTATCAAGGCAACTTCTTGAGTGAATCCCATCGTCAGTACATCCATAGTTTTCATACCCAATTTTTTCTACTTTGCGAGGAGCATAGCGGATTTAGTCTGGAGCGAATTGATCATCTAAATCAAAACGACAAAATGGGTCGCAGCGTATTTATTAAATCTCCTGAAGACATGAATAAATATACGTTCGCTGATTTGAAAATAACGAAAATTCTGAAGAAGAATATAAAATCAGGTGAACACTTGCCTGAAATTGCTCCTAAAAGATCTAATCATAGCTATCGCCATTAATTGATAACAGGCCTAATTCCGAGGAGCATCGTTTTGCTAAAACATTTATGAAATTTTCCATAGTTACTCCCACATATAATCGGGCGTATATATTAGGAACTGCCATCCAAAGCGTTATTGCTCAAACATACGCCGATTGGGAATTGATCATCGTGGATGATGGATCTTCGGATGACACCGAAAAACTCGTCTACAATTTCCACGATGACCGCATCAAGTATTTTCATCAAATAAACAAAGGCCCGTCGGCCGCCCGAAATCACGGACTTGAGATGGCGTCAGGCGATTGGATTGCTTATATCGATAGCGACAATGAGCTATTGTCGAATTACCTAGGGGTAATGGAGGATGTGATACGTAAAAATCCGCAATCACTATATGCCCTTCCAAAAGGTAATCGTACTTTAGAGCTATACAGGGAAAATAAACTCGTTGAGAAGATCGATGATTCCTCTGATTTTCCCGATGAATTAACTCCGAGAGATATCGCTTGGCGAAAAATCCATTTTGATATCAATGGATTTATGCATCACAAAAAGATCGTCGAAGATGGTATCCGATTCGATGAGACCATGGACAGCTTGGAGGATTGGGATTTTGCCCTGACGATCTGCGAAAAATATCCTGACAGATTTTTATATGTGCCGGTAAAGCTTTTTAATTATCATCAACGATTCGGAACGGACGGGTTAGTATCGAATGCAAGCTACGGGAAATGGGCGCAATCATTCGAAACGATTTATCAAAAACACAAAAACGATAAACTGATGATGGGACAAAATTGGTATCCAGATCGGGTTAATAAATATAAACGCCTTGAAGAGGAATTTCAGCAAGGCAAAATCCAGCCAAATTATCTGAGATATTTCACAAAATAGTGACTCGTCCGAGGAGCGTCGTTCTGGTAAACCCAGGATATTCTTCGGGACGCTTACGGAGTAATGCTTCTCAAAAATCCGAGCCCGGAAGAGGTCAGCCGACATTGGTAATGAGATAGACAGAAAATGCACATGAATTATAATTTAGACACGAATCGATAAGCCCCCTTATATTATTATGCAGCAAAAAGGTTTCACGTTAATAGAACTCTTGGTCGTTATAGCAATTCTTGCTATATTGGCTGTTGCTGTCATTCTGACGCTCAACCCGGCGCAGATGCTCAAACAAGCTAGAGACTCACAAAGAATAAGCGATATGGCCACTCTTAAGAGCGCAATCTCACTTTATCTGGCCGATGTTAGTTCGCCGAGTATGGGAAGCGTCAGCACGTGTTATATGTCATTTGCGATTGCTTCTACAACAGCCGGTTGCGGAGGGAGAATGGCTTCCGGAGATACCACTATCGTTACCACAACGGTAGCAAATGCCGGGAGTTCCACCGGCGGCGGCTGGATACCTATAAATTTCGCGAGCATAACTTACGGGACACCCATCGGTTCGGAACCGCGCGACCCTGTGAATAACTCAACTTACTTTTATAGTTATGCGACCAATATTTCAAGCCAGTTTGAAATAAGTGCCCATATGGAAAGCACAAGATACGCTGCCAGTGGCACCAGTGATATTGAATCTACTGACGGAGGAAGCAATCCTTCGGCTTACGAGGTTGGTACCAACCTCGCTTTGTAGTGGTAAATACTTATACTTTAACTTATTCCACTCACGCCGCTTACAAAACCTTCTCCAGTTCTCTTCCTAAAAGTTCGTACTTGTTTCCATCAAGCACAATTTTCCCGTTTGTCACTTGATGGGAAGTGATATGCACGGAATTGCCAAGCGGAAAATCTGCAATGTTAAAAAGAGTTTTCCCGCGGTTGAGCATTGCCGCCAGAAAAATATGGGGCGCGCCATCGGCTCCGGGCTTGTTAACGATAACCGCCGCGTCATCAAAACCATCATTATTAAGATCGCCGAAAGTAGTGTATTCGGAGAGGAGCGAAACTCCTGAGCCTATCCTGACCCAATTACCTTTTGCATCGAGATACTGAGCACTGAGTAAATCGGTAATATTCGTCCAGATACTGCTGTTTTCTCTTACGGCAAAATTGACCGGGTTCTTTGCCTGCTCAACAATCTGAATCGCGTTTCCACCGAATTTCACGGCGCTTTGCATCATAGCGG
>Ga0163199_1000539_pt1 | contig 23780 bp, 22 predicted proteins | sample PL_2010_150m_FD_113537 | JGI IMG/M metagenome (GOLD analysis project Ga0163199, IMG submission 113537) | Freshwater microbial communities from Powell Lake, British Columbia, Canada to study Microbial Dark Matter (Phase II) - PL_2010_150m | ecosystem: Environmental > Aquatic > Freshwater > Lake ...
AAAAGAGACTGGGTGGGCTCCGAAAACAGGCTTTTTGGTGCCTTTGGCGGAGGTGGTACCCGCAAGCCAACAGCCTACAACCCCGCGTGGTGCGGGGCTTTCAGGCAAGGGGAAGGGCCCGGAGATTTTCCGAGCCCTTTTGTATGGTGGAGCTGGCGGGATTTGAACCCGCGTCCGCAAGCCATCTTCGAGCAGATCTACATGTTTAGTGGTCTGATTTGAGTCTCGCCACCTGTGTCGCGCAGTCACACGCTACACAGGACGCCAGCACCCTATTTTCTTGCTCCCAACCAAGGTACCCGGTTCAGAGCCAGCCGATGTGTATGACCTTACAGCCGGGAGCTCTCAGCTTGCGCTAAAAACCCCTTGCCCAGCCCACCGGCCTGCTGTTGTAAGGCTCACTGGTTATTAAGCAGCGAGTGCGAAACGTTCGTCGTTTGCAGTTAGTTTTTTTGAATCTGTTTTACGAGCGCATTCAGCTCGACATGCACCACAGCGATTCCGTACCCACGTCGAAACCAGTGCAGCCCCAAGTCTCGTATTTTAGGCCTTGACGGCCAATTGCAAGCGCCAGCCTGAAATATTGTCGCCAATCACGCAGCAGAGGCCTTGGCCTTTTGCGTAGCAAAGAGGTAATTGACGCTGGTGTCGGTATGGAGCCAGTAACGCCGGGTCAGCGGGTTGTAGCCCATGCCTCGGGTGTGCAGCAAATCAAGCTGGCCGGAGCGGCAGTAAGAGGCCAGCTCGCTGGGGCGGATCATCTTGGCAAATTCATGGGTGCCGCGTGGCAGCAAGCCCAGCACGTACTCCGCGCCCACAATGGCCAGCAAGAACGATTTTGGATTGCGGTTCAGGGTGGAGAAGAAGACCCAGCCACCGGGCTTGACCAGTGTGGCGCAGGCACGCACCACGGAGGCCGGATCGGGCACATGCTCGAGCATTTCCATGCAGGTCACCACATCAAAACTCTGCGGCTGCTGCTCGGCCAGCGCCTCGACACTGACTTCACGATAGTCAAGGTTCGGCGTCTGCGCCTCCAGCGCGTGCAGCTGCGCCACCCGAAGCGCCTTGCTCGCCAGGTCGATGCCGGTGACCTGGGCACCGCCGCGCGCCATCGCGTCGGCCAGGATGCCGCCGCCACAACCGACATCGAGGACATGCTTTCCCCTGATGGGAGCAATACCGTTGATCCATTCCAGGCGCAGCGGGTTGATCTGGTGCAGGGGACGGAATTCACCCTCCATGTCCCACCAGCGGTGCGCGAGGTCGGAAAACTTGGCCAGCTCGGCCGGATCGGCGTTCAATGTTGAAGTCATGGGGAGATTATCCGCAAAACAAAAAACCCCGCCAGGCGGGGTTTTTTGAGGCGGTCGGGAACGACCGATTACTTGTTGGCGCGGGTACCGACGACTTCGATCTCAACGCGGCGGTTCTTGGCTTGACCTTCTTTGGTCTTGTTGTCAGCGACGGGTTGCTTCTCGCCCTTGCCTTCGGTGTAAACGCGGTTTTTCTCGATACCCTTGGTCACGAGATAAGCCTTGACAGCTTCAGCGCGTTGAACCGACAGCTTCTGGTTGTAAGCATCTGCGCCAACGGCGTCGGTATGACCAACGGCGATGATGACTTCAAGGTTGATACCCTTGACCTTGCCAACCAGATCGTCCAGCTTGGCTTTGCCTTCGGCCTTCAACACGGCCTTGTCAAAGTCAAAGAACGCGTCAGCAGCGTAAGTCACTTTGGTGGCAGCAGGAGGCTGGGGAGCGGGTGCGGGAGCGGGTGCAGGCTTGGGAGCCGGGGCAACCACAGCAGGTGCGGGTGCAGGCTTCGGAGCTGCAACCGGAGCCGGGGCCGGCTTGGCAGCAACGATAGCGCCATCGCAACCGACAGCAGCCGTAGCCGGTGTCCAGGTGGCATCGCGCCAGCACAGACCGGTGGCGTTCTTCCACACCTCACCGGTCGCACTGCGCCAGTTGTCAACAGATTGGGCGCCAGCCACGGCCGAGAGTGCTGCGGCAGCAACCAGCATTGCCAGTTTGTTCAGTTTCATCATGGTTCTCCTAAAGGAAAAAAGCCGCAGCAGCGCGGCGAGTATTTATAAGACGCTGTGGGTGCCCATCACCCATAACGTTCGTGCCATTGTGCCACAGTCAGATTGACCCGAAACCCGAAACCAGAGCACAAGCCTTACAAATTTAAAAGCAAGCGATAAAGGCACTTCACCGTTGCACGAAAGCCACAAGACGGGCCCTTTACCTTTAGAATCAGGGCCTGCCTTTTGACTCTCCGTTCCAGCTACAACCGCCCCATGACCCAGTTCGCCAAAGAAACCCTGCCCATCAGTCTTGAAGAGGAAATGCGGCGCAGCTACCTCGACTACGCCATGAGCGTGATTGTGGGTCGCGCCCTGCCCGACGCAAGGGACGGTTTGAAGCCGGTTCATCGGCGCGTGCTATTTGCCATGCATGAGCTGAACAACGACTGGAATCGGCCCTACAAGAAATCGGCCCGTATCGTGGGCGATGTCATCGGCAAGTACCACCCGCACGGTGACAGCGCGGTGTACGAAACCATTGTTCGCATGGCGCAGGACTTTTCTCTGCGCCATATGCTGGTGGACGGCCAGGGCAATTTCGGATCGGTCGACGGCGACAACGCGGCAGCGATGCGCTACACCGAAATCCGCATGTCCAAGATCGCGCATGAGTTATTGGCGGATCTGGACAAGGAGACGGTTGACTTCGGCCCCAATTACGATGGCTCCGAAAGGGAGCCGCTGGTCATGCCCACGCGGCTGCCCAATTTGCTGGTCAACGGCTCGGGCGGCATTGCGGTCGGCATGGCAACCAATATTCCGCCGCACAACCTCAATGAGGTGGTGGATGCCTGCCTGCATCTGCTGCGCAATCCGCAGGCATCGATCGACGAACTGATGGAAATCGTTCCGGCGCCCGATTTTCCCACCGGCGGCATTATTTACGGCATCAACGGCGTCAAGGATGGCTACCGTACCGGCCGCGGACGTGTTGTGATGCGCGCCAAGTGCCATTTTGAAGACATTGACAAAGGCCAGCGCCAGGCCATCATCGTCGACGAGTTGCCCTACCAGTGCAACAAGAAGACCTTGCAGGAGCGCATGGCGGAGTTGGTGCACGAAAAGAAGATCGAAGGCATCAGCCACATTCAGGACGAGTCGGACAAGTCAGGCATGCGCCTGGTGATTGAACTCAAGCGTGGCGAAGTCCCTGAAGTGGTGCTGAACAACCTGTACAAGCAGACGCAGTTGCAGGACACCTTTGGCATGAACATGGTGGCACTGATCAATGGCCAGCCCAAGCTGTGCAACCTGAAGGATCTGATTGAGGTCTTTCTGGAACACCGCCGGGAAGTCGTGACACGGCGCACCATCTTCAACCTGCGCAAGGCGCGCGAACGCGGCCACGTGCTTGAAGGACTGGCCGTGGCGCTGGCCAATATCGACGACTTCATCGCCATCATCCGAAACGCGCCGACACCCCCGGTGGCCAAGGTCGAGCTGATGGCCAAGCCCTGGGACAGCAAGCTGGTGCGTGAAATGCTCACGCGCAGCCGCTCTGATGGCGGCACCGTCAACGCCGACGACTACCGCCCGGATGGGCTTGAGAAGGCCTACGGCATGGGCCGGGACGGTTTGTATCGCCTGTCCGAAACGCAGGCGCAGGAAATTCTGCAGATGCGACTGCAGCGCCTGACCGGGCTGGAGCAGGACAAGATCGTCGCCGAGTACAAAGAGGTGATGGCCGAAATTGACGACCTGCTCGACATCCTTTCCCGCCCGGAGCGGGTCTCGATCATCATCAGCGACGAGCTCAGCGCCATCAGGTCCGAGTTTGGCCAGACCAAGCTGGGCGCACGGCGCAGCCTGGTGGAGTACAGCTCTTTTGACCTCAGCACCGAAGACCTGATCACACCCACCGACATGGTGGTCACGCTATCGCACAGTGGCTATATCAAGAGCCAGCCACTGAGCGAATACCGTGCACAAAAGCGCGGTGGCCGGGGCAAACAGGCCACTGCCACCAAAGAAGACGATTGGGTCGACCAGCTCTTTATTGCCAACACGCACGACTACATCCTGTGCTTCAGCAACCGCGGGCGCCTGTACTGGCTCAAGGTCTGGGAAGTGCCGCAGGGTTCGCGTGGCTCGCGTGGCCGACCGATCGTCAACATGTTCCCGCTGGCAGAGGGCGAGAAGATCAACGTCGTCTTGCCACTGACCGGCGACAAGCGCAGTTTCCCGGCCAGCCAGTACGTCTTCATGTCGACCTCCATGGGTACCGTCAAGAAGACGGCGCTCGACGAATTCAACAACCCACGCAAGGGCGGCATCATCGCCGTCAACCTCGATGACGGCGACTACCTGATCGGCGCTGCCCTGACCGACGGACAGCACGATGTCATGCTGTTTAGCGATGGTGGCAAGGCCGTCCGTTTTGATGAAAACGATGTGCGTCCACTCGGTCGCAACGCCCGTGGCGTGCGCGGCATGACGCTCGAAGAAGGGCAAAGCGTGATTGCCATGCTGGTGGCGGAAGACGAGCAGCAGAGCGTGTTGACGGCGACGCAGAACGGCTTTGGCAAGCGCACCAGCATCACCGAGTACACACGCCATGGCCGTGGCACCAAAGGCATGATTGCCATCACCCAGTCCGAGCGCAACGGCAAGGTCGTCGCAGCCACGCTGGTGCGCGCCGATGACGAAATCATGCTGATCACCGACAAGGGTGTTCTGGTGCGCACAAGGGTCAGCGAGATTCGCGAACTCGGTCGTGCCACACAGGGCGTCACCCTGATTGGCCTGGACGAAGGCTCCAAACTGAGCGGCTTGCAGCGCATCGTCGAGAACGACGCCAACCCGCTGACCGATGACGCAGCGGGTGAAGATGACGCGCCCCTATAACTTTTCGGCCGGGCCGGCGGCGATGCCGCAGGAGGTACTGACGCAGGCGGCGGCTGAAATGCTCGACTGGCATGGCAGCGGCATGAGCGTGATGGAAATGAGCCATAGGGGCAAGGAGTTCGTCTCGATCCACGAACAGGCGCAGGCGGACTTGCGCGAACTGCTGGCCGTGCCGCAACAGTTCAGGATTCTTTTCATGCAGGGCGGCGGTCTGGCTGAGAACGCCATCGTTCCGCTCAACCTCTCGTGCGCCGGCACAGTCGACTTTGTTGTGACCGGTAGCTGGAGCCAGAAGTCGCAGCAGGAGGCAGCCCGCTATTGCACGGCCAACCTGGCAGCCAGCACCCAGGCAGACGGACACACCACACTGCCGGCGCCCCAGAGCTGGCGCCTGAGCAAGAACGCCAGCTACCTGCATCTGTGCAGCAACGAAACCATTCACGGTGTTGAATGGCATGTGCTACCCGACCTCAAGGCCATCGGCTATGACAGCCCGTTGGTGCTTGACTGCTCGTCGCATGTCGCATCACGCCCCATCGACTGGAGTCGCGTCGGCTTGGCCTTTGCCGGCGCACAAAAGAACCTGGGGCCGGCGGGTTTGACGCTGGTCGTTGTCAGGGAGGACCTGCTGGAACGTGCCCTGCCGATCTGCCCGAGCGCCTTCAACTACAGAACAGTGGCTGACAACGAGTCGATGTTCAACACGCCGCCCACTTACGCCATCTATGTAGCGGGTCTTGTTTTTCAATGGCTGAAGCGCCAGGGCGGCGTGGCTGCCATGGAACAGCGCAACCAGGCCAAGGCAGCCCTGTTGTACGACGCGATAGATGGTTCGCAACTGTATTACAACAAGGTGGCCCGTGATTGCCGTTCACGCATGAATGTGCCCTTCTTTCTGCGCGATGAGAGCCTGAATGACGCCTTTCTGAGCGGCGCGCGGGAGCATGGTCTGCTGCAACTCAAGGGGCACAAGTCGGTTGGCGGTATGCGCGCCAGCATCTACAACGCCATGCCGATCGAGGGCGTACAGGCGCTGGTCGGTTACATGCTGGAATTCCAGCGAAGCAGGGCCTGATCCATGACGACACCCACTCCCGCTCTGCCAACCCTGCCAGAGCTGCGCATCCAGATTGATGGCATTGACCAGCAGCTGCTGACCTTGCTCAACAAGCGCGCACTGGTTGCCGAAAAAGTTGGCGAAGTAAAGAAGCGCGAAGGTACCGCATTTTTCAGACCGGATCGGGTGGCGCAAGTCATAGAAAAGATCCAGTTGACCAATCCGGGGCCACTCAAAGGTCCGCATGTGGCGGCGATCTGGCGCGAAATCATGTCGGCCTGTCTGGCACTCGAGGCGCCACAGCGGGTCGCGGTGCTGGGGCCGGCGGGCACCTTTTGCGAGCAGGCCGCCGTGGAATTTTTTGGCGGCGCGGCCGACCTGATTTACTGCACCAATTTTGATGAGGTATTTCACGCCACGGCAGCGGGCAGTGCGCAATTCGGCGTGGTGGGCGTTGAGAACTCGACCGAAGGCATGGTCACGCGTTCGCTCGACCTGTTTTTGCACACCCCCACCCATGTGATCGGCGAAGTGACGCTCTTGATCCGGCACAACCTGCTGCGTCTGGAAAATTCGGTGGACGGCATTGAAGCGGTGCTGGCCCATCCGCTGGCACTGGCGCAGTGCCAGGCGTGGTTGTCCAAGCATTTGCCGCACGCCGAGCGCAGACCGGTTTCGAGCAACGCCGAGGGCGCGCGTCTGGCTACCACCAATCCGGCCTGGGCTGGACTGGCCAGCGAGCGTGCGGCGACCCAGTTTGGTTTGCACATTGCAGCCCATGCGATTCAGGACGAGGCCTACAACCGCACGCGGTTCGCCATCATCTGTCTGCCGCAAACCGTGGGGACACCGCCAGCAACAGGTCGGGACTGCACCAGCCTGATCGTGTCGGTACCGAATCGGCCCGGCGCTGTGCATGATTTGCTGGTACCGCTGAAGACGCACGGCGTGTCGATGACACGTTTTGAATCACGCCCGGCCCGCACCGGTCAGTGGGAATACTATTTCTACATCGATGTGCAGGGTCACCCATCGCAGCCTCATGTGGCCGCGGCACTGGCCGATCTGCAAAACCTTTCTGCCTTTTACAAACTGCTGGGCAGTTATCCGGTAGCCGAATAATGTTTGAGCAACTTGGCGTCATTGGTTGTGGCTTGATGGGCGGCTCGTTCGCGCTGGCCCTCAAGCGCGCGGGTCTGGTCAAACGTGTGGTCGGTTACAACAAGTCGATCCAGAGCACCGAGCACGCGCGCGAGCTCGGGGTGATCGATGTTGCCGCCACTTCTGCGTCGCAGGCGGTTATCGGCGCCGACATTGTGCTGCTGGCAGTGCCGGTAGCGGCGACGGAAGCCACGCTCAAGTCGATCCAGCACCTGGTAACGCCTGAGATGCTGATCATGGATGTCGGCTCCACCAAACGCGACGTCATCGACGCTGGACGCAAGGCCTTGCGCGAGCAAATCGGATCGTTCGTGCCGGCGCACCCGGTGGCGGGCCGCGAAGTCTCAGGCGCTGAAAATGCCGACGCCGACCTGTACCACGGCAAGCAGGTGATCCTGACGCCGATTGAACGCACGCTGCCGGCGCAGTTGCAAAAGGCGTTTGACGTCTGGACCGCAGTGGGCAGTCGCGTTGTCAAGATGTCGCCGGAATCGCATGACGCGGCCTTTGCCGCCGTGAGTCACCTGCCGCATCTGCTTTCGTTTGCTCTCATGAACGCCATTTCTGGACAGCCGCAGGGAAAAGAATACCTGTCACTGGCCGGTCCGGGTTTTCGCGATTTTTCACGTATCGCGGCAAGCGACGCCAAGATTTGGCGCGACATCATGCTGTCGAACCATGAGGAGTTGCTGTCGCAACTGAAGATTTTTCAGCACAGCCTGCAAGCATTGGAGTTGATGATTTCCAGCAGCAATGGCGAGGCACTGGAGGGTCTGATCGATCGGGCCAGTCTGAGCCGGGCCAAGTGGCGCATGGGACAGCACCTGAAATAATGTTTTCGACCGCGTTTCTTGACATTCCGCACTTGACGTCGGTCGGCGGCACCGTCGTGCTGCCAGGCTCCAAGAGCATTTCCAACCGGGTGCTCCTGCTGTCTGCCCTGAGCCATGGCAGCACGACCCTGCACGACCTGCTGGACTCGGATGACACCCGGGTCATGCTCGATGCTTTGCGGGCACTGGGCTGTGGCGTGCACCAGAGCGGTAGCAGCACCCGGATCGACGGTTTGGCTGGCGCACCCCACAACAGTGCGGCCAAGTTGTTTTTGGGCAACGCCGGCACTGCGATACGACCGCTCACCGCTGCCCTGGCGGTGCTGGGCGGCGACTTTGAACTGCGCGGTGTGCCCCGCATGCACGAGCGACCTATTGGCGATCTGGTCGATGCGCTGCGTCAACTCGGCTGCCAGATTGCATACCTGGGGCAAACCGGTTACCCACCGCTACGCATTGGCAAGCCAACGCTGACACTGCAGCAGCCGATCCGGGTTCGGGGCGATGTGTCAAGCCAGTTTCTGACGGCATTGCTGATGGCCTTGCCCTTGGCCGCGGCCAGTCAGGACATCCGGATTGACGTGGTGGGCGAGCTGATCTCGCGCCCCTACATCGAGATTACGCTCCAGCTGCTGGCACGCTTTGGCGTTCACGTTGTGCGCGAAGGCTGGCAAAGCTTCACCATTGCGGCTGGCAGCCAGTTCAAGTCTCCGGGCGTGCTGCATGTCGAGGCGGATGCCTCGTCGGCCAGCTATTTTGTTGCCCTCGGTGCGCTGGCGCAGCCCAACTCGCAACACAGCTGCCTGCGCCTTGAGGGCGTTGGTGCCGACTCGATTCAGGGTGATATCCGCTTCGTGGAAGCGGCACGGATGATGGGGGCCCGGGTCCTCAATGGTCCGAACTGGCTGGAAATCTCACGCGGCCAGTGGCCGCTCAAGGCGATCGACCTGGACTGCAATCACATCCCGGATGCGGCCATGACACTGGCCATCATGGCCTTGTACGCACAGGGCACAACGACTTTGCGCAACATCGCGAGTTGGCGTGTCAAGGAAACCGACCGCCTGGCGGCCATGGCTTGCGAGTTGCGCAAACTCGGCGCCAGCGTGCAGGAAGGTCCGGATTTCATCAGTATCACCGCTCCCGCGTCTGCCGCAGACTGGAAGTCTGCCAGCATCCACACTTATGACGATCACCGCATGGCGATGTGCTTTGCACTGACTGCCTTCAATCCGGCCGATCTGCCGGTACGCATAGCAGAGCCGAAATGCGTTGCCAAGACCTTTCCCGACTACTTTGAAGCGCTGTTTTCGGTGGTGCAGACCAGCGTCACAGCCATCCCCGTCATTTGCGTCGATGGTCCCAGCGCCTCCGGCAAGGGCACGCTGGCAGCAGCACTGGCCGCGCGCCTGGGCTACCACCTGCTGGACTCCGGCTCGCTCTACCGCATCAGTGCACTCGCTGCCGTGCAGGCGGGGCTGACGCTCGACGCCACGCATGAGCAGGCGATTGCTGACCTGGTGAAGGGTTTGGCTATCCAGTTTGTAGCTGAGCGGGTGCTCCTGAACGGCGTTGACATCAGCGAGACCATTCGCAGCGAGCAGGCCGGCATGAATGCCTCGCTGGTGTCGGCGCTGCCGCAGGTTCGGCTCGCCCTGGTTGACCTGCAGCACGGCTTCAGGCGCTTGCCTGGACTGATTGCCGATGGCCGCGATATGGGCACCGTCATCTTCCCGGATTCCAGACTCAAAGTGTTTTTGACGGCGAGCGCCGAGCAGCGCGCCCAGAGGCGCTATAAACAATTGATTTCAAAGGGGATTTCGGCTACACTCTCATCCCTTTGCGCTGATTTGCAGGCGCGTGACGCGCGGGATTCATCCCGCAGCGTGGCGCCTCTGAAAGCGGCGCAAGACGCCCGGTTGCTGGACAACTCGAACTTGACGATTGAAGAATCGGTTGAGCTCGTGTTGACCTGGTGGCAGGACACGCAGGCTTTCGAAGCAGTTTGAGAGCTTGCACCGGTCCACACAGGCCCTTTCGCGCAGCACATTGCGCACTGCTTGTGTGGTTCTAAAACTAAACCGCGGATAAAACCGCAAATTAACCTGCGGTTAATGCCGCATCAAAAAATGTCAGAATCTTTTGCCGCCCTGTTTGAAGAATCCCTGCAACGCACCGAGATGCGTCCAGGCGAAGTTATCACTGCTGAAGTGATTCGCATCGAGCACAGTTTTGTTGTTGTCAACGCTGGCCTCAAGTCCGAAGCCTATGTGCCGCTCGAAGAATTCAAGAGCGACAAGGGTGAAATCGAAGTCCAGGTGGGCGACTTCGTTTCGGTCGCCATTGGCTCGATCGAAAATGGTTACGGCGACACCATCCTGAGCCGTGATACGGCCAAGCGTCTGGCTTCCTGGATGAGCCTTGAAAAAGCACTGGAAACCGGCGAGTTCGTCACCGGCACCACCAGCGGCAAGGTCAAGGGCGGCCTCACCGTGCTGGTCAATGGCATCCGCGCCTTCCTGCCGGGTTCGCTGGTTGACACCCGCCCCACCAAAGACCTGTCACCCTACGAAAACAAGACGCTCGAATTCAAGGTCATCAAGCTTGACCGCAAGCGCAACAACGTGGTGCTGTCACGCCGCGCGGTAGTCGAAGCCAGCATGGGCGAAGAGCGCGCCAAGCTGATGAACACCCTCAAGGAAGGTTCCATCGTTCAAGGTGTTGTCAAGAACATCACCGAATACGGTGCCTTCGTCGACCTCGGCGGCATTGACGGCCTGCTGCACATCACCGACATGGCATGGCGCCGTGTGCGTCACCCCAGTGAAGTGGTGACCGCAGGTCAGGAAATCACAGCCAAGATCCTGAAGTTTGATACCGAAAAGAACCGCGTCTCGCTCGGCCTCAAGCAGATGGGCGACGATCCCTGGATGGGCGTCAACCGCCGCTACCCGCAAGGCACGCGCATGTTCGGCAAGATCACCAACATCGCTGACTACGGCGCTTTTGTGGAACTCGAGCCCGGCATTGAAGGTCTGGTGCACGTCAGCGAAATGGACTGGACCAACAAGAACGTCGCCCCCAGCAAGATCGTTGCCCTGGGCGATGAGGTTGAAGTGATGGTTCTGGAGATCGACGAAGACAAGCGTCGCATCTCTTTGGGCATGAAGCAGTGCAAGGCCAATCCTTGGCAGGAATTTGCACAGAACACCAAGCGCGGTGACCGCGTCAAGGGCCCGATCAAGTCGATCACCGACTTCGGCGTGTTTGTCGGTCTGGCCGCTGGTATCGATGGGTTGGTGCACCTGTCCGATCTGTCCTGGAACGAAGCCGGCGAAGCCGCCGTGCGCGAGTACAAAAAGGGTCAGGAAGTCGAAGCCCTGGTGCTGGCAGTGGATGTGGACCGCGAACGCATCTCGCTGGGCATCAAGCAACTCGACTCCGATCCCTTCACGACTTTCGCCACCATCAACGACAAGGGTCAGGTTGTCACCGGCAAGGTCAAGACCGTGGACGCCAGAGGTGCTGAAATCGATCTGGGTGACGACATCATCGGCTATCTGCGTGCCAGCGAAATCTCGCGCGACCGCGTCGAAGATGCGCGCAACGTGCTCAAGGAAGGTGATGAAGTCACCGCCGTGGTCGTCAATGTGGACCGCAAGGCACGCAACATTCAGTTGTCAATCAAAGCCAAGGACGCAGCTGACCAGAATGAAGCCATGGCCACGCTGAGTCAGGCCTCGGCACGCGAAAACGCGGGCACCACGAGCCTGGGCGCTTTGCTGCGCGCCAAACTCGACAACAACGAAAAGTAATCGACTTGTGGGACAGACCATGCGACGCGGCAAAGCCGCACGCATGCTCTGTCCCCAACTGATTAGTGAACATGACTCGCTCTGACTTGGTCGAAGAACTCGCTGCCAGATTTGGCCAGCTCACCCACCGCGATGCAGAATTCGCGGTCAAGGCCATTCTGGATGCCATGAACGCGGCACTGGTGCGCGGCCATCGAATTGAAATACGGGGTTTCGGCAGCTTTTCCATCAATCACCGCCCACCTCGCATCGGGCGCAATCCGCGCAGCGGCGCCAGCGTTGAAGTGCCGGAAAAGCGCGTCCCTCACTTCAAGCCGGGCAAAGCCCTGCGCGAAGCGGTCGACCTGCGCACGGTCGAACTTGAAGGCAAGCGCAAGTCTTGACCGTTAGAATCAACCCGTCATTGGGGAGATCGATGAAAAACCTCCTGTGGCTGCTTAAGTGGACACTTAAGGCTGCCATTTTTTTTACCTTGTTCGCCTTTGCTCTGAATAATCAGCAAGACACCACGGTGCATTTCTTCTTTGGCACCTACTGGCGCGCGCCTCAGGTTCTGGTGGTGCTGGGCGCCTTCGCTGCGGGCGTCGCAGTGGGCGCACTGGGCATGGTGCCGCACTGGCTAAAGCAGCGCCGCGCCGCCAAATTGAGTTCGCCACCCGGCATTCAATCACAGCCCGTGCCGGCCGCAAGCCCTCACCTGCCGCATGAACTTTGACTTGAGCTGGATATTGCTGGGCTTGCCCCTGGCCTTCGTGGCAGGATGGCTGGCCTCGCGGCTCGACCTGCGCCAACTTCGCTTTGAAAATCGCCAGGCGCCCAAAGCCTATTTCAAAGGTCTGAATTTCTTGCTCAATGAACAGCAGGACCAGGCGATCGATGCTTTCATCGAAGCGGTACAAAACGACCCTGACACCTCGGAGCTGCACTTCGCGCTGGGTAACCTGTTCCGCCGGCGCGGCGAATATGAACGTGCGGTTCGGGTACATGAGCACCTGCTTTCGCGCGGCGACCTGAACCATGCCGATCATCAACGTGCCCAGCACGCGCTGGCGCTGGACTATCTGAAGGCCGGCCTGCTCGACCGCGCCGAGACTGCCCTGCTCAAACTCGAAGGCACACCCTTTGAGGCACAGGCGCGCCTCGCCTTGCTGGCCAATTACGAGCGCAGCCGTGACTGGCCACAAGCCGCACTGATTGCCCAGAAGCTGACCGCCGCTAGCCAGGGCAACTTCGACACCCGACTGGCCCACTATCTGTGCGAACAGGCTGATGGCTGTTTGTCCCGTCAGGACCCTGCCCAAGCGCTGACTTTGCTGCATCAAGCCATTGCGACGGCGCCCGAGGCACCACGACCGCGAATCGATCTGGCGCAGTTCTTGGCGAGCCAGGGTAAGGTACAGGAGGCGTATGCAGCGCTGGAACTCGCGCTGCAAACCTCGGCGCCGGCTGTGCCCCTGATTGCCATCGCTCTGGCCAAACTGGCCATCGAGTCCGGGCACACCGCGCAGACGCTCATACTGTTCAAGAACCATTACGAAGCGACCCCCTCGCTGGACGTGCTCGACGCCATCGTCGCCCTCGAAGCGACCCTCACAACACCGTCGCCCACGGCGCGCGACTGGTACGTGCGTCATCTGGAGCATGAGCCTTCTCTGGTGGCAGCGGCCAAGTGGATCGCCGGTGAAAAACTCGAGCACGAACAATTTCATCCTCAGGTGCAGCGGGCTCTGGACCATGCGGTCAAACCCCTGGTGCGATACCGCTGCGCCGCCTGTGGATTCGAAGCCAAGCAACACTTCTGGCAATGCCCGGGTTGCCAGGCCTGGGACAGTTATCCAGCCAGACGGGTGGAAGAGTTATGACCAAGCAATGGACCGCCATGAATATTTCGAAAGAAGCCCTGACCAGGGCCCGCGTGCTGGTGGTCGGTGATGTCATGCTGGACCGTTACTGGTACGGCGAGGTGGATCGGATCTCACCGGAAGCGCCGGTGCCCATCGTGCGCATCACACGCGAAGAGGAACGCCAGGGCGGCGCCGCCAACGTCGCCTACAACGTGGTAACTCTGGGCGCCATGTCCTCGCTACTGACCGTGGTGGGCAACGACGAGGCCAGCCACAAACTGGAATCCCTGGTGCTTGGCACTGGTATCAGTGCCCACTTTGGACGCGACCCGGATCTGAAGACAACGGTCAAATTGCGCGTCATCGGGCGCCAGCAACAACTGCTCCGACTTGACTTCGAGAACACACCCAAGAACGAGTTGCTGGCCTCCCAGAGCGCTGTTTTTGCCAGCCTGCTGCAGGATCACCACGCAGTGCTGTTTTCGGACTATGGCAAAGGGGGTCTGGCCCACGTCGCCGACATGATTGCCCGGGCGCGCTCTGCCGGCAAGCCGATCCTGATCGACCCCAAAGGCTCGGACTACTCGCGCTACAAGAATGCCAGCGTCATCACACCCAACCGCGCCGAGTTGCGACAGGTGATCGGCGCCTGGCTCGATGAATCAGAGCTGCAGGCCAAGTGTCAAAACTTGCGCCAGCAACTCGGACTCGATGCCGTGTTGCTGACCCGCAGTGAAGAAGGCATGACGTTGTTTGACGCTGACGGGCAGTTGCACGTCAACGCCCAGGCGCGCGAAGTCTTTGATGTCACTGGCGCCGGCGACACGGTGATAGCCACCATGGCCACGCTGGTGGCTGCCGGCCTGAGTCTGCGCCAGGCGCTGCCGCTGGCCAATCGCGCTGGCGGGCTGGTCGTTGGCAAGTTTGGCACAGCCTCTGTTTCCTACGAGGAGTTGTTCGCATGAAGCGTATCGTCGTGACCGGTGCGGCCGGCTTTATCGGCAGCAATATTGTCAAGGGCCTGAATGCGCGCGGCATCGACAACATCATCGCAGTCGATGACTTGACGCAGGGTGACAAGTTCCGCAATCTGGCTGATCTGAAGATCGCTGACTACGTCGACGCCGCGGATTTTTATGACATGTTCACGCGTGGCGCTTTCGGCGAGGTTGAAGCGGTCTTTCATGAAGGTGCCTGCAGCGACACGATGGAGAGCAACGGCAAGTACATGCTCTTCAACAATTACACACTCTCATGCCAGCTTTTCGAGGCCTGCAGCAAGAGCGGAGCGAGGCTGCTGTACGCCTCGAGCGCTGCCACCTACGGCGGCTCTGACACGTTCCGCGAGGAGCCGGCCTTTGAGCGCCCGCTGAACGTTTACGGCTACTCCAAACTCCTGTTTGACCAGCGCATGCGGCGTGAATGCGGCGTCAATTTTGAGCGCTTGGGCGCTGCCAAGGGGGCGCAGGTGGTGGGCTTTCGCTACTTCAACGTCTACGGAGCACGCGAACAGCACAAGGGCCGCATGGCCAGCGTTGCCTTCCACCAGTTCAATCAGTTTGCGCTGGAGGGACGAGTCAAACTTTTCGGCGACTACGGCGGTTACGCTGCAGGCTCCCAGATGCGCGACTTTGTTTTCATCGACGATGTGGTGGCCGTCAATCTGTGGTTTCTTGACCATCCGGAAATTTCCGGCATCTTCAATCTGGGTACCGGCCAGGCGCAGCCCTTCAATGACGTCGCCGATGCGGTGGTGAGCGCCATGCGCAAGAGCCGGGGTGAGTCGGTCCTTACGCACGACGCCGTGGTTGCAGCGGGTTTGATCGAGTACGTGAACTTTCCTGAAAGCCTGCGCGGCAAGTACCAGTGCTACACCCAGGCCGACCTGAGTGCTTTGCGCAAGACTGGCTGCAATCACGTGTTTGCCAACGTGCAGGGCGGTGTAGCAAAATACGTGGACTGCTTGCTCAGTCAAACTTGAGGACTTGCATGATGCTGAAGATCTTCCTATTCCTGATCGCCATGCTCTACGCTACGGTCTGCCTGGCTGGCACGGACGTGAACAAGGCCACTGCGGCTGACCTCGACAGCATCAAGGGCATTGGCCCGGCCCTGTCCGGCAAGATCCTGGACGAACGCAAGAAGGCAAACTTCAAGGACTGGAACGACTTGCTGGCAAGGGTCAAGGGAATGGGCCAGAAGAACGCCGTCAAGTTCTCGGCGCAGGGTCTGACCGTCAACGAGCTGGCTTACAAGGAGCCGCTTGCCGCTCCATTGGCCGAGCCGGCTAAAAAATAACTGGAAGGCAATGTCGGCGCTCAGGCCCGACCGATGATGCAGGCCGTGGCCATCAATTCTTCGAGCAGTGCCAGTGACACACTGCCCGAAACCGAGTAAGGGTCGAGCTCAGGTTTTTCGGCGTATTTCAGCAAGATCGATGCATTGATCTTGGACATGTTGACCTGACCCATGGTCCAGCCGCCAAAGCGGCGTTCGGAGATTTCTTCGTAGTGCAGCAGCACCAAATCCTTGTGGCGGGGGTCTCTTTGAATATGCCCGTAGAGCTCGCTCACCGGCATGCGCCCACCCTCAATGGCCTGCAAGAAGATGCCGCCGCCGTAACAAAGAATGCCGGTAATACCGCACTCCGGATTGTGTTTGCGCGACTGCGCCAAAATAGCTTCAATTGCCTCGGGGCTGGTGTCAATGACACGGCTGGCGTATAGCAAACGTACCAACATGATCAGCCCTTCTTTGGAATGAGCGAGAGGAATTCACGGCGCAGGTTCGGATCTTTCAGGAAGCTGCCCCGCATGACCGAATTGATCATCTTGCTGTCCATGTCCTTGACGCCGCGCCAGCCCATACAAAAATGCGTTGCTTCCATCACGATGGCCAGACCATCGGGCTGCGTCTTTTGCTGAATCAGATCGGCCAGTTGAACCACCGCTTCTTCCTGAATCTGCGGTCTGCCCATGACCCACTCGGCCAGCCTGGCGTACTTTGACAGTCCGATCACATTGGTGTGTTCGTTCGGCAGCACACCGATCCAGATCTGTCCGATGACCGGACAAAGGTGATGGCTACAGGCGCTGCGCACCGTGATCGGTCCGACAATCATCAACTCATTGAGATGCTCGGCATTGGGGAACTCGGTGATCGCTGGTGCGCTGACGTAGCGCCCACGAAAGACCTCGTTGACGTACATTTTGGCGACGCGGCGTGCGGTCTGATCGGTGTTGTGATCACGTTCGGTGTCGATCACCAGACTGCTCAAGACGCCTTTCATTTTCTCTTCGACTTCATCGAGCAGGAGTTCAAGCTCCCCTGGCTCGACAAAGTCGGCAATGTTGTCATTCGCGTTGAAACGTTTGCGCGCTGCCAGCAGACGCTCCCGGATTTTCACGGATACAGGAGTGCCCTCATCGGCATCGACTGGGTTCATGGTGCTTTGACTTTTCATTAACATGTGGTCATATTATCAGCGTTTTGCCGGTAGGGTTTTTGGCCGTTTCGCCTTCCCGGTCAGGCCTGACACGCTATCCAATTAGTAGCGTTTTCCGTAGAGAAAGAGCAAAACCCGCATCAAACCAAAGGCCAGAGCGTCCAATAAGCGCTGACGTAACGGCCGGTTTGCATAAGCCGCCGGGTCAATTTGCACGCTGCCGTGGGTCACCGCATCTTCCAGCCGCGCTTGCAGGTCCTGTGCAAATGCGGTGCCTTCGACCACCACGTTGGCCTCACGCGCCAGCAGCAGACTCAATGGGTCGAGATTGGAAGAGCCCACGGTGGCCCAGTGCCCATCGATGACCGCGACCTTGGCGTGCAGAAAGCCAGCCGAGTACTCGTAGATTTCGACGCCTGCTGCCAACAGTGCCCCATAGACCGGTCGGGTCGCGTAGTACTGCATGAAATATTCGTAACGACCGTGCAGCAACAAGCGAACCCTGACGCCACGCTGGGCAGCAAGAATGAGGCCCTTGCGCAACTTTCGGCCTGGCAGAAAGTAGGCGTTGGCAATCAGGATCTCCTCCCGCGCCGTGCCAATCGCCTTGCGGTAAGCACGCTCGATGCGGGTTCGATTGCGCAGATTGTCACGCAGCACCAGTTCCGCGCTGGTGCTGTGGTTCTGGGCCATAGCAGGCAAATCGGCAGCGTCACCGTCCGTATTCAGGCGTTCTTGCAGTGCCAGCGCAAGTGCTTCCTGCAAGGCTCGCCAGGACGCGGAAAAATCGCTGTGCCGTGCCGTACTGGCCGCCTGCAGGCGCCACCAGAACAGGGCCATGGCCTCGTGCATGGTCTGCACCAACGGGCCCGTCACACGAACCGCAAAGTCAAGTCGCGGTGTCTCCAGCGCGCCGTAGTTGGGATCGAAAAAATCGTCAAGCACATTGATGCCACCACAAAATGCCACGCTTCCGTCGACCACGCACAACTTCCTGTGCAGACGCCGCCAGCGACTCGGAATCAGCATGCCCAGGTTGCCCAGCGGGGAAAAGATCGCCCATTTGACTCCCGCAGCATCAAAACGGGCAGACCATGGGGCCGGAATGCTTGGTGTGCCGACACCGTCCATGGCCAGATAAACGGCCACGCCGCGCTGCGCCGCACGCTCCAAAGCCGCAGCGACCTGCAGCCCTGATGCCTCCACATTGAAGATATAGGTCTCCATGCGGACTTCATGGACACTGCCATCGATAGCATGCACCAGCGAGGGGAAGAAGGCCTGCCCACCCTGCAACAACTCAAGTTGATGGCCTGGACGAAGTTGCTGCATGATTTGCCTACGCCGCTTCAGGCAGTGCGAATTCTGCTATCAGTGGCAGATGATCCGACATGCGCCACCAGACGCGTCCCCGCGGAACATGCGCTGCCAGTGGCCGCAACCCTCTGGCATAGACATAGTCCAGTTGCACCAGTGGCAATCGGGCTGGAAAGGTCAATTGATTGGCTCCGCTGAACGCCCGCAACCCAGCCGGTGCCAGTGCCTGTTCAACCCCTGTTCCCCAATCATTGAAATCTCCTGCCACCAGCAGCGGCGCAGCTGATGGAATTTCCCGCGCGATGAAACGCTGCAACTGGGCCACCTGGCGCGTCCGGCTGGAGCGAATCAAACCCAGATGCACCACCACCACGTGAACCTCACGCTCGTGCACCTTGACCTCGACATGCAGCAGGCCGCGCTGCTCAAATCGATGGTCGGATATGTCCTCATGCTGATGCGCCGACACCGGCCAGCGCGACAGGACCGCGTTGCCATGCTCGCCGTGCCGGGTCAGGGCGTTGCTCCGGTAAACCGCCTCGTAGCCTTCGGGCGCCAGATAATTGGCCTGCGGGAGGTCTGGCCAGCGCGGAAAGTGTCGTTCTTCGACCCGGTGCAGTTTGCGCACCTCCTGCAGACACACAATGTCAGCGTCAAACTGTTCAACCGCATGACCGAGGTTGTGAATTTCGAGGCGGCGCCGCGGCCCCACGCCCTGCACTCCTTTGTGGATGTTGTAGGTGGCAACACGCACGATGTTCATGCGGACTCCCGGCTCACGGCCAGGTGCGTCAACAGCAGGACCGCCTCCGCATTGGACGCCGAAGCGCATTGTTGCGCGGCTTCCCGGTACGGCAGCCACTGGTAGGCCGTGTGTTCATGCGGGTTCAGGCAAATCGGCAGCCGCAGCGGCACTTGCAAACCGAACAAGTGCTCGGTATTGCGCGTCACGCCGGGTCCATAGCGCCACCGCCAATGAGGATAGATGTCATACACATTCTCCAGTCCCCAGTCGCACAGACCTGCATGCAGCGCAGTACCAGCTCTGCAGTCAATCCCGGTCTCTTCATGGACTTCGCGCGAAGCGGTCTGAAAATAGGACTCGCTGAGCGCGTCCTTGCTGCCAGTGACTGATTGCCAATAGTCAGCCGCGTCGGCGCGCTTGATCAGGAGCACGTCCAGACTCGGGGTGTAGATCACCACCAGTACGGACTCAGGAATTTTGTAGGCCACCGGCATAAGAAAAGGGCGCTGTTTGAGCGCCCTTTCATTGTGCCTGAATCGAGCTAAAGCGCCAGGTCAACCCGCCTTGGCTGGCTCCGGTGTGCGCAATCGGATATGCAACTCGCGCAATTGTTTCTCGTCAACAGGCGACGGCGCCTGTGTCAGCAAACACTGGGCGCGTTGCGTCTTGGGAAAAGCGATCACATCGCGGATCGATTCGGCACCGGTCATCAAGGTGATGATGCGGTCCAGCCCGAACGCGAGACCGCCGTGCGGTGGCGCCCCATACTGCAAGGCATCGAGCAGAAAGCCAAACTTTTCCTGTGCTTCCTCGGGCGTGATTTTCAGGGCGTCAAAGACTTTTTGCTGCACGGCGGCGCGGTGAATACGAACCGAACCCCCGCCCATCTCCCAGCCATTGAGCACCATGTCGTAGCCTTGCGAGATGCACTTCTCGGGCGCCGTGACCATCCAGTCCTCGTGGCCCACTTTAGGCGCCGTGAAGGGATGATGTACAGCGGTGAAGCGCTGCGCTTCCTCATCAAATTCGAACATCGGGAAATCCACCACCCAGAGCGGTCGCCAGGCCTTCTCGGACAAGGCATTCTTCTTGCCGAACTCGCTGTGCCCGATCTTGATGCGCAAGGCGCCGATCGCATCGTTGACGATTTTGCTCTTGTCAGCGCCAAAGAAAATCAGATCGCCGTTCTGCGCTCCGGTACGTGCCAGTACTTCGGTGATGGCCTTGTCGTGCAGGTTCTTGACGACCGGACTTTGCAGACCGGGCCAGCGTGCAGCCGCGTCACCCGGGCCTTTGCTAACGTCATTGACCTTGATATAGGCCAATCCTTTGGCGCCGTAAATTTTCACGAATTCGCCATAGGCATCAATTTCGCTGCGGGCCAGACCGCCGACCTCTCGCGCACCACCCGGAACGCGCAAACCGACGACACGCCCATCCTTCATGTTGGCTGCGCCGGAGAACACCTTGAAGTCCACATCGGTCATGACGTCGGTCAGTTCGGTGAACTCAAGCTTGACCCGAAGATCGGGCTTGTCGGAGCCATAGCGGTGCATTGCTTCGCTATAGGCCATCACCGGAAACTCACCCAGATCGACGCCCATCGTGTTCTTGAAGACGGTGGTGATCATGCCTTGCACCAGATCGCGAATGTCCTGTTCCGTCAGAAAGGAGGTTTCAATATCGATCTGTGTGAACTCGGGCTGGCGGTCGGCACGCAAGTCTTCATCACGGAAACATTTGGTGAGTTGGTAATAGCGGTCATAGCCGGCAATCATCAGCAACTGCTTGAACAGCTGAGGGCTTTGCGGCAAGGCAAAAAAGTGTCCATCATGAACACGGCTGGGCACCAGGTAGTCACGTGCACCTTCCGGAGTGGACTTGCCGAGCATCGGCGTTTCAATGTCGATGAAGCCATGGGCATCAAGGTACTTTCGCACTTCCATCGCGACGCGATAACGCAGCATCAGGTTGTTCTGCATGTAAGGGCGACGCAGATCCAGCACCCGGTGCGTCAGACGCGTGGTCTCACTCAGACTCTCGTCATCGAGCTGAAACGGCGGCGTCACCGATGGATTGAGTACAGTCAACTCGTGGCATAGCACTTCCACCTTGCCACTCTTGAGACTCTCGTTGATGGTGCCGGTCGGGCGCGAGCGCACCAGGCCCTTGACCTGGATGCAAAACTCGTTGCGCAGACCCTCTGCAACCTCGAACATCGCGGCGCGATCCGGGTCGCATACCACCTGAACATAGCCCTCACGGTCGCGAATATCGACAAAGATAACGCCACCATGATCGCGACGACGATTCACCCAGCCACACAGGCTGACAGTCTGACCCAGAAGGGCTTCGGTCACAAGACCGCAATAGTGGGAACGCATGGCCATAAACAACTTTCAATGCCGCCACTCAAGGGTGGCGCAGGTTAATAACAAGTCAACTATTTTGGTGCGCTGTCGGGCAGCGCGCCTGGCGCGACCGAGCCCATCGATATGACATAGGTAAGCGCCTCGTCGACACTCATTTGCAGTTCAATCACTTCGGAGCGTGGCAATATCAGAAAAAATCCGCTGGTCGGGTTTGGCGTCGTTGGCACGTAGACACTGACCAAATCCGGGCCCAATTGCGCTGCCACTTCGCCGCTGGGCGTGCCGGTCTGAAATGCAATGGTCCAGACACCCGCGCGCGGGTACTGAACCAGCATGGCGGTACGAAACGCATTGCCATTGCTGGAAAAAAGGGTATCCGAGACCTTCCTGACGCTGTTGTAAATGGATTTAAAAACCGGTATGTGGGTGAACAGGTGCTCCCACTGCGCCAGCCACCAGCGACCCGCCACATTGGTCACCAGGGCCCCGGTTATCAACAAGGCAGAAAAAACCAAGACAACGCCGAGCCCCGGAATATGCCGCAGGGTCTCGATCCCGGCGTTAGCCGAACCCGGCGTCAAAGCCGCCAGTCCCGTCAGAAAACCGCCAAAAATGGCATCCAGCATCCCCACCAGCCAGAGCAGGACCCACAGCGTTATGGCCAGCGGCAGCCAAACCAACAAGCCGGTGAGCAGGTACTTTTTGATTGGCACGGGAACCTTCTGTCTGAAGTCAATTCGAGATCAGTGACAGGCGCAGCCACCGCCGCAACCGCCGGTGGCGGACGCAGCGGGTGCATCAGCCTTGGCGGGTGCTGCCGTCTGGGCCGCGCCGTCGGCAGCCGGTTTGGCCGGGGCTGAGGCGTCCGCAGCAGCGCCTGCAGGTGCGGCGGACCCCTTGAAATCAGTGGCGTACCAGCCGGAGCCCTTCAACTGAAAGCCGGCGGCTGTCAGCTGTTTCTTGAACGCCGCGGCGCCGCAAGTCGGGCACTCGGTCAATTGGGAATCCGACATTTTTTGCAGTACATCCTTGGCAAACCCGCAGGACTCGCATTTATAGGCGTAAATTGGCATGGCAATAGGGCTCGGATTTCAGGTTGCAAAGCCCTTGATTATAGGCCTTGGCGCCTAGGTTGATGCTCTCACTGCAAGCGATTAGAAGTGATGGAAGCGACCCACTATTTGCATGGCCAGCACCCCCAGCACAAAGCCAAAGCAGCCATACACCAGACCCTGCAACAGCCGGTTGGTACGCTTCTGCTCCAGCAGGAGCGCGTTCAGCGCCGGCGACGAGCCTGACCGGTCGCCCTTGAGAAAGTCGACCAGCAGTCGCGGCAACTCAGGAATCAGCTTGGCGTAGAGTGGCGCCTCATTGCGCAATTGCTCGATCAACTTCTTGGGGCCGATCTGATCGACCATCCAGCGCTCCAGAAACGGCTTTGCGGTATTCCAGAGATCCAGATCAGGGTCGAGCTGACGGCCCAGACCCTCAATGTTGAGCAGGGTTTTTTGCAGCAGCACCAGCTGGGGCTGGATTTCAACTGAAAAGCGTCTGGACGTCTGAAACAGGCGCATCAACACCAGTCCGAGTGAAAAATCCTTCAACGGACGGTCGAAGTAGGGTTCGCAAACCGAGCGGATGGCAGACTCCAGCTCGTCAACCCGGGTCGTCGCCGGCACCCAGCCGGACTCGATGTGCAGTTCCGCCACGCGCTTGTAGTCACGCCTGAAAAACGCTGTGAAATTTTGCGCCAGATACTCTTTGTCAGAGCGGCTGAGGGTTCCGATGATGCCGAAATCAAGCGATATATAGCGGCCAAAGGTGGCAGGCTCGATACTGACCTGAATGTTGCCCGGGTGCATGTCCGCATGAAAAAAACCATCGCGAAACACCTGGGTGAAAAAAATCGTGACGCCGTCGCGAGCCAGCTTCGGAATATCGACACCCGCGGCGCGCAGGCGCTCGACCTGGCTGACCGGGACACCATGCATGCGCTCCATGACGATCACATCGGGCATGCAGTAGTCCCAGAACATCTCCGGCACCAGCACCAGATCAAGCCCGGCCATATTGCGACGCAGTTGCGCCGCACTGGCCGCCTCACGCACCAGATCGAGTTCGTCGTGCAGGTATTTGTCGAATTCGGCCACCACTTCGCGCGGCTTCAGACGCCGGCCGACGCTTGAAAAGCCATCCACCCAAGCCGCCATCATGCGGATCAAACTCAGATCCTTCTCGATCGCCAGCAGCATGCC